>Ga0268283_1000124_pt1 | contig 73627 bp, 57 predicted proteins | sample saktaG_13_FD_190140 | JGI IMG/M metagenome (GOLD analysis project Ga0268283, IMG submission 190140) | Saline water microbial communities from Sakinaw Lake, British Columbia, Canada - sak_2013_06_06_36m | ecosystem: Environmental > Aquatic > Non-marine Saline and Alkaline > Saline ...
GATGGCTACTTTAAGAGTTACGCAAAGTGTTGAGACAAAAAATAAACTCTCCAACACTTTGCGTAACTGGCTGCCGATCTTGCATTCAAGTCTGAGTGAACTCGGTGAAGCGATGTCTCCGTTTGTAGAATCAAATCCTGTCGTAGAAGTGAGCTCTGGTTTTGAAGAGAATTTTGAAAGTAGGATTCCAAGAAAGCTTATCTCAAGCAGTGTGGCAAACTCCAGAACAGAGCAGATAGAAGCGCTGACCATCCAATCACGTTCTCTTTATGATGTGCTTGACGAACAACTCGAAGCGCCGCTTTTTCCGACACCACTCTCTCAAAAAATTGCTCAATTTGTCGTTGCCAATCTTGATGAAAATGGCTACTATGAGGGAGAAAGTGAGCTTTTTTGTGAAGAAAATAGCATTACTTTAGATGAGTTTGAGAAGGTAAGAAAACGGTTTATCTATGTCGATCCCGTAGGAATTGCGGCAAAAGATCTCTCAGAATCATTTTTATTTCAGCTTGAAAATACGCAGATAAGTGATAAAGCTTATGAATTGGCCGTCAAACTTATCTGTAATCTCCAAGAGATGCACACTTTTAGTAGCGATCCACACTACGGCGAGGCACTCAAAGTTATCGGCAGTTTTAAAAATCCTCCGGCAATTGAGTATCTTGAAGATTCTATGCAAGTCATCCCCGATCTGATGATATTTTTTGATGATGAAAACGGAATCGAAGTCAAACTCAACGATAGCTACTATCCGACTATCAATATCAACACCGCTTACGGAGTTGAGCACGAATTTATCTCGCAAAAGATCAAAGAGGCGAAAAGCCTTGTAGATGCGCTCGAGATGAGAAAAGCGACGCTTTACAAAGTAGGGCTGATGATCGTTGAATATCAGTATGATTTTTTTACAGGTGGGGACATCAAGCCTTTGACTTTAAAAACTTTAGCCGATGAGTTTGGGCACAATCCCTCCACCATCTCACGTGCCATCGCAAACAAATATATCGCTTGTGACCGCGGTGTTTTTGCAATGAAAGAGTTCTTTACCACGGCGATAGATGAAGATACTTCTAATGCGGCAATCAAAGATTATCTGCTTCGCATCGTCAAAGAGGAATCATCAAAAAAACCGCTCAGCGATATGAAACTCCTAGAGATGATCCAAGATAACTTCAAAGTCACAATGGTTCGCCGTACCATTGCAAAATACAGAAAACAGCTCAATATTGCAGGTTCAAGTGAAAGAAAAAAACTCTATCATCTTGGTAGCTGACGTTAAAAAAAGACTCGACGATGAAGTCTTAAAACGCAATCAGCTTAGCGAAATCTCTTTAGAAAAACTTGATCCCATAATGGTCGCTCATCGTCATCATGACGAAACCATCTCTCTTATCTGTGCTCTTTTTTCTTACGGGAACGTCAAACAGATAGTGAAGTTTTTGGATTCGCTTGATTTTTCACTCTTAGAGTCAAGCGAAAAAGAGATAGCAGAAACTCTGAAAAATCATTATTACAGATTTCAAACAAGTGAAGATGTTATCGCACTTTTTATCGCACTCAAACGCCTGCAAACGGAGACCACACTGGAAGAGATATTTAAAAGCGGATATGAAAAAGAAAACAGTGTCATAGATGGCATCAATGAGCTTATAAAAAAGATACAAAAAGTTTATCCATATTCTTCAAGAGGCTATGATTTTTTGATCTCAAAAGTCACCATAAAAAAAAAGGGTGCAGGGGCATTAAAACGCTGGATGATGTATCTTCGCTGGATGGTGCGAGATGATAACATCGATATGGGTTTATGGAGTGGAGTGGAAACAAAAGACCTTCTCATTCCGCTTGATACCCATACCTTTAAAGTCTCCCAAAAATTAGGACTTTTAACACGTAAAACATATGACTTACAAGCCGCCATAGAGCTTACATGTAAGCTGCGAGAATTTGATATAAATGATCCGCTCAAGTATGATTTTGCGCTTTATCGAATCGGGCAGGAAAAGCTATTATAAATATCTACATAGCTCAGTAAATGGCTATTTGTTGTTTTTTTGTAAAATATTTCAATAAGGTTTATATTGTTTTTTAAATTTCTTTTTTTTCTATTTTTTGTTCTTTCTTTACATGCAGGAGAAGATTTTTCAGCACTACTTACAAAGAGCACTATTTCTGGTTATGCAAAAGCGATGTATGTTTATGATGATCGCTTATCTCCAAAACTTGATCAATCAACTTTTGGTATCGGTGGAAAGCTTGGATTGCAAACTTCTGATTGGTATGGATTGAGTGCGAAAATCGCATATTATGGAACTACCGATTTTGGTCTTCGTAATTCAAATCCAAAGCAAGTTGATGCGTATATGTTTGATGTAGATAAAAAACCTTATAGCATTTTAGGCGAAGCGTGGATCCAGTATCAAAATAAAAACACCATTCTTAGGTTTGGACGCCAAGAGATCGATACCCCAATAGTTTCGACTTACGATTATCGTATTATTCCAAATCTTTTTGAAGCTTATACACTTACAAATAAAGATATCTCAGATACCACACTTACTTTTTCATATATTACAAGAATGTCAGGTTTGGACGGATTAGTGAGTTTTAAAGATTTCAGAAGTATGTCTCAGCAAACGTACACTTCTTTGTCTATGAGTGATTTGCAAACGGTAGATTCTAATGGTGGAGACACCCTTGATATCTCTAAAATATCTGGAGATCAAGCTGTTTTTATGTTGGGTTATAAATATGATAAAGCATTTATTTTTCAAGCATGGAACTACTACTGTTCTGATGTTTTAAATGAGTTTTATACCGACATCTCTCACTCTTTCTCGCTTACTCCAACACTTAACACATCAGTGGAATTTCAAGCATATAAAGTCCAAGAGCTAGGAAAATTTAAAGATTTTTTACATGCACTTAAACTCAATGGCAGTTATGAACTTTTTGGCACAAAACTCTCACTTATGGAAAAAACGAGTGGAATAAGCAGTTATGTAGCGCTAAATTTCTTTACAGGAAATGAAAGAACAGTGACTGCTTTTGGAAATTGGGGTGGATATCCAGAATATGTTGCAATTCCCTATATATTTGCGCAAGACAACTCTGTATCAGCACTTGCCAAAAGTAAAATGGGTAAAATCAATCTAAAATTTGATTTGGCAAAAATCGGCTTACCAAACCAAACATTTTCAACAGGCTATTCTTGGATAGATTTAGATAAACATATTTTGCCAAACAGTGATATCAATCTAGTAAATTTTATCTATAAAGCGAATATAACAGATACTCTTAATGTGAGACTTCAGTATGAACTGAGGGACTCTGCAAATTATCGTTATGGCGATGATATGCTCACGACATCTATTATGTACAAATTTTAATTTTTTTATAAAGGCATCTTTCATGAAAACTCTTTTTTTTATTTCAACTCTCTTTTTGTTGTTGGCTACTACAGTAAATGCGAACGAACCTATCATCCATTTCACTCCCGATGAGATGGCTTATATCAAAGAAAAAAAAGAGATTACCATGTGTGTCGATCCCGATTGGGAGCCTTTTGAGGTTATCAATACAAAAGGGGAACATGAGGGGATTGCCGCCGATCTGATCTCGCTTGTGAGTAAAAGAATTGGTATGACGATTCGCTTGATTCCCACAAAAACATGGCAAGAGACTTTAGTACTTTCAAAAACTGGTAAATGCGATATTCTTAGTTTTGTCAACCAAACCCCAGAGCGTGAAAAATGGCTTATTTTTACACAACCACTTCTCTCTGATCCAAATATTTTGATTACACGCGAAGATCATCCATTTATTGCTAATCTTAACGGCGTAGATCATGAAAGTGTTGTTCTACCCGCAGGTACCGCAATGCTTGAACGTATGCGAAAAGATTTTTCAAATTTAAGATTTATTTCTGTTGTGAGTGAAGGCGATGCCATGAAGATGGTTTCTGAAAAAAAAGCAGATATGACAGTGAGGTCTCTGATAGTAGCGGCTTATGTGATAAAAAAAGAGGGCTGGTTCAATCTAAAAATCTCAGGACAGCCTCTAGGTTATGAAAATCACCTGCGCATGGGAATCTTGAAAAATGAACCGAAAATACGAGATATTTTAAATAAAGGCATAAGTACAATCACGCCAATCGAAAAAGAGATTATTATCAATAAGCACACAGGCTTAGTCGTGCAAGAGGGAATCGGTTATAAAACCGTGATTTTGACTGTGTTTGGCTTATTGAGTATCATCGGGTTGATCGCTTTGTTGAACTATCTTTTACGTAGAAAAATACGTTTCGCAGTTGCAAAAGAACTACAGATGAAAGAACAGCTTTTAGAAGGCTCTAAAAAAGCTGAAATAGGCAATATGGTCGCAAATATTTCTCATCAATGGCGTGAACCACTCTCAAAGCTTAGTTCCATCAATCTTTTGATTATGGCGAAGTTACAAACAAATCAGCTTATCGAAGATAAATGGCTTATAAAGCAGTCTCAAGAGCTTGAAAATACTTTAGATTTTATGTCTTTAACTATGCAAAATTTTCTAGATTTTTATAAAAAAAGTAGCAATACTACAACCTTTTCTGTAGCCCAATCCATCGAAGCAGTTTTTTCTATTATGGAAACAAAATTTTTAGATAATTCCATTACAGTTGGCTTACATGTAGAGCAAGAGTATCTTATAAATGGAATAAAAAATGAGTGGATGCAAGTCTGGTTAAATCTGCTCAATAATGCTGTTGCAGTCTTAGTCGAGAGAAAGATTTCCAATCCAACTATTACAATTGTGGTAACTTCACAGATGATTCAAATCTGTGATAACGGCGGCGGTTTAAAGGATGAAAAAGAGCATAACGGATTAGGAATTTTGATGTGTAAAGAAATTCTTAATAAATATGAAGCAGAACTCATTCTCTCAAATATACAAGAGGGATTATGCGCCAAAATAGTGCTTAAAGCTTAAACCGATATCCCAAATCAGGGATAGTATAGATAAAATCTTTTCCAAACCTACGGCGGATTCTGAGCATAAAGTTTGTGACTGCCGAGTCACTCATCTCATCCTCTTTCCAAACACTTTGCTGAAGCATATCTTTTGTGATGAGTCTATCTCTATTTATAGAAAGCATCTCCATAAAAAGGGACTCTTTTTTATTTAAACTAAACTTTTCTCCCTCCCGCAAAAGTACTTTTGCATCACTCTCATAAATCCATCCATCTTTAAGCTCTTTATCGCTTTGGCGATCAGCCATAAGTTTTTCACTACAGCGATTAAGAGCATCGATGAGATCTTCATATTTGATCGGTTTTAGCAAATAAGCGGTAATATTTAAAGGAATGGCGCGAAATAAAAACTCTTCATCTTTATGTCCGCTAATGATGATAACGGGGCAAGTTTTTTTTGCAGTTCTTAGCTGTGAGATAAAATCGATGCCATTTTCATTTTTGAGTTTGATGTCAGTGATAAGGATATCGATTTGACTGCTCTCAAAGAGAGCCTTTGCATCTTGAATACTCTCTACATGTAAGACATTTTTTACAAATATTTTAAGTAATGTAGTCGTGTTTTGTGCAAAATCGAGATTATCTTCTAAAAATAAAATCGTTTTGTCTTTGAGGTATTCAAGCATAAAAATCACTGCCTTTAATTATAAAAATTATTATTTGAAAGTGTACTAAACTAATATCGTAAACATATCGCAAAAGAAATTTTTCTTTGCGATATTGATGGTATTTTCATATGGGATAATTATGTCATAAAGTTTTTAAAAGGACATACCATGAAGTACACACCAGATTTTAGCTCACGTTTTCGCATTTTAAAAGGTGGAAAAATTTCTCTTGTGGTTTCAGCACTCGTTGCTGGAAGCACGATAGCTTTTGCTTCTCCTACAGGTGGACAAGTCACAACAGGTTTGGCAAACATCAGCCAAAGTGGCTCAACCACCACCATAAACCAAAGCACCAACAAAGCCTCTATAAACTGGCAAAGTTTTAACATCGCTCCAAGTGAAACGGTAAACTTTGTACAGCCCTCAGCAAGTTCTGTAACTCTTAATCGTGTCATAGGAACAAGTTCTTCTTTGATAGAAGGTATGATGAATGCAAATGGGCAAGTTTTTTTACTTAACCCAAACGGTGTTCTCTTTAGTAAAACAGCTACTGTAAATGTAGGCGGACTTGTAGCATCAACTCTTAACATCACAGATGCAAACTTTCAAGCTGGTAACTACGCTTTTGAGGGTAACTCACAAAACGGTGTTTTAAATATGGGAACTATCACAACCACTCAAGGCGGTTATGTGGCCATGATGGGTAAAAATGTTGCCAATGAGGGAACCATAGTTGCAACGATGGGAAATGTCCAAATGGCTGGAGGAGATAAAATATCTCTAAACCTCAATGGAAACTCTTTAGTAAAACTCACCATCGATGAGGGAACTCTGAACGCACTTGTCGAAAACAAAGGTCTCATAAAAGCGGATGGCGGACAGGTGTTTTTAACAACTGCTGCACTCAATACAATCTTAGATGGCATGGTAAACAACTCAGGAGTCATTGAAGCGAAAACTTTGAATGATGTAACAGGAAAAATCGAACTTTTTGCTCATGGTGGAACTGGTAATTTTGGTGGAACGCTCTCAACTGGAAAAGGTGAAGGGTTTATTGAGACTTCTGGAAAAGTATTTACAAATCAAGCAGACTTAAAAGTAGAAACGGGGAACTGGCTCATCGATCCTGTGAATATCACGATTAACAGTACTTTGGCAGGAACTATCTCTACGGCTCTTGCTAGTGGAGATGTGACAATCACAACAGCTGGAAGTAACACACCGAGTACCACAAGTGGTGAGAGTGGAACAGATGGAGATATTTTTGTAAACAGTGCTATTAACTGGGGAAGTGCACAAAAACTTACGCTATCAGCCGATAAAAGCATCTATCTTTTTGCAGATATTACAGCTACCAATGCGGCTGGACAATTGGCTCTTCACTATAACCAATCACCATCAAGTGGAGCTGGATACTTTTTTAAAGGTGGGAAGATAAATCTTAATGCGGGGGACAACTTCTTTACCCAAGATGCCAGCAGTGGAGAACTTACATGGAAAGTTATAACCGATCTGGGTGCTAGTCGTGATTCAGTTACAGGAACAGACTTACAAGGCATCAACGGCAATACCTCAGGTCGTTATGTATTAGGAGCCAATATTGATGCCTCAGCAACAACTGGATGGACAGTAAGTGCTTCAGAAGTCGGTTTCAACCCTATAAGTTCATTTTCGGGCAGTTTTGACGGTCTTGGACATACCATTGATAATCTTTATATCAAACGATACGAAATTTTTAATCAAAATGGTACCGGATTGTTCGGTTCGACTACCTCTGCATCAACGATGCAAAATCTTGGTTTGACTCATGTCAATATCGATACAACTGGTGAACAAGGTGTTGGTTCTCTCATCGGCATATCAAAGGGCTTAATTTCCAATGTCTTTACGACAGGAAACATTGTTGGTTGGGCTTCTGTAGGGGGAATTATTGGAGAGATGCAATTAGGTACACTTAAAAATTCATACAGTACGGCAAATGTTAGCTCAGAAGCTAGAGGCGGTGGCGGAATCGGTGGGCTTGTAGGTAGGATGTTATCAACATTATCTTGGGATTCTATATTAATAACAAATTCTTACTACGCGCCAACCGATACAACAATAGCTTACAATGTCAGCGGCTCAAATGGTTTTAATGATGGTACAGGCGGTATTGTCGGAAGAACTGAAGGTTCATCTACTTCTATGAGCATTGAGTACTCTTATGTGAATGGCGCGAAGATCAATGGAGGAGCCGGATCGGCAGGTGGATTGGCAGGTTATATGTCTAAGGGTTCTATTACCGAATCTTACGCGGTGACGCCAGAAATTATTGGAGCAACCGCAAAAGTAGGTGGCTTAGTCGGTTCTTATGCCGCAACTCCAACTATTACAAATGCATATTGGGACAGTGATGTATCAGGCAGTACACCTAGTGGGGTTGGTACATCTAAAACCACAACTGAGATGAAAACAGCATCGACATTTAATGGTTTTCTAAGTGCAGGAAATTGGTCGCTTCAAGACGGATATTATCCTGTATTATCTGCTTTGCAAAAAACTGGATTAATAGTTACAATGGATAGTGACTCCAAAACCTATGATGGCATTGCTTATAGCTCTACTCCAACATATAGTACCAATATCATCAAAAATGGTGCAACTGTAAACGGTACTTTGAGTGCAGGAGGTGATGCTTCAGGTGCTACTAATGCAGGAACTTATACAATCTCAGGAAGTGGTCTTGGGTTGGCGGGACTGAGCACTCAACAAGATTTTCAAGATTGGAAAGTTGTGTATGTAAATGGTGCATTGACAATCAACCAACGACCGGTTGATATTACGGTTGCAAAAGATTATAACACCAATGTGAACTTCACGACAGGGTTTACCCTTGGAAATATTGTAAGTGGGGAAACAGTTACATTAACAGGAACTCCAACCGCTGCAGTTTCAAGTGTAAATCCTAACTCTTATAGCAGTTTTGCATCACAATCTTTGACATTATCTAATCCTAACTATACCTTAACTGGCGGAACAATTAGCGCTACTATTAATAAACTACCAGCTACTTATACACTATCAGGTGCAAGTGTCGCAAATGGTGCAAGTGTTAATACTGGCACGGCTATCACTCTGCCTACAAGTACACTGACGGGTGGAACTACGCCAACAGGTACGCCAACGATAACAGTTTATGATAGCTTAAATGCAGATGTCACAGCCGCTGCAGTTGCAGGAACACTTGCTGCGGGAAGCTATACGATAAAAACTTTCCTAAGTGATACAATTTATGATGTGTCAAATACGAGCACAACGATTGCGTTTAGTGTTGTTACACCGCCACCGCCACCAGCGCCAGCACCATCAGGACCATCAGCAGCAGAAATAGCAGCACAACAAGCAGCAGACGCAGCAGCGGCTCTCGCAGCACAACAAGCAGCAGCCGCAGCCGCAGCCCTGGCAGCCCAACAAGCCGCAGACGCAGCAGCGGCTCTCGCAGCACAACAAGCAGCAGACGCAGCCGCAGCCTTGGCAGCCCAACAAGCAGAAGCAGCAAGATTTTCAGCCCTTGAAGCAGCTCGTGCTGAAGCAGCAAGATTAGCAGCACTCAACCAACAAACCACTAGCATTGTCACAAACATAGTAAATTCAGCTGTAACAAATACAGTGTTGCCAACTACTATAGCACCTGTTGCAAATATATTTCCAGTAGCTACTCCACAACAAGCCCAAGTGCAAGTGCAAAACTCTGTTTTAGTTCAAACTATTATGGCACCTCAAGGTGGATCAAGTAGTGGCACGACTTACAATCTTGTAGGAACAACAAACGGAGGAGCAGTAGCTCAAACTGTTACGATGGATCAGCTTCAAGCAACTACATTGGCACAAGGTGGAGGCGATATTCACGTGCCACTAGGAAATGGAAGTGTGGTCGATTTGATAAATGGCGGTGTTACACTTCCAGCAGGTGTCAGCCAAGAGTTTTATGTAGTAGCAAGCTCAAATAATGCAGCAACAACAAGCACAAGCGGTAATACATCAACAAACACAACTAATGACTCATTAGACAATGAGAAAAAGAGATAAAGGCCAAAGGAAAAAACTATGATGAAAAAAACAATTACACTATCAATTCTTGCTTCCATCTCTTTGATGGCAGCAGCACCAACAACAGGAGATATCCTCCGTCAAGTAGAACCTATCAAGATGCCAGAGGTTCAAAAAGAGCTTCCATCTGTAGGTTCTGAGTATAAAGCTCCTCTTGTTGCACAAGACACTATGAAAACTTATGTTAAATCTTTTAAATTCTCAGGCAATACAGTATTTAGTTCTGTAACTCTTGAAGCATTAGTAAAAGATTCTGAGAATAAAGAGTTAGGAATCAATGGCTTAAAAGAAGTAGCTTCTGTTATCACAAAGTATTATCGTGATCACGGTTACTTCGTAGCTCGTGCTTACATACCAGCTCAGTCTATGGAAAACGGTATCATCGAGATAGCTATCATAGAAGGAAGTTACGGAGCATTTGATATGAAAAACAGCTCACATGTAAACACTTCTGAAGTCCAAGGCTATATGGATCACTTAAAAGGCGGAGAAAGAGTCTCTACTAAGACACTAGAACGTCAAATGCTTCTTATTAATGACCTTAGTGGAGCACAAGTAACAAACGCTGAAGTCTATCCTGGGAAAGATGTAGGAACAAGTGATTTTAGAATCACAGTCTCTCCAACGCAAAAATACTCAGGTTATGCTATGGTAGATAACTATGGCTCAAGATACACAGGTGAAGAGAGACTCAACGCAGGTGCAAGTATCAACAGCTTAACGGGAGTTGGTGATACTTTAACACTTTCAGGTCTAGTATCTAACACTAGAGATTTGAAAAATGGACGCTTGGCTTATGACCGTCCTCTTGGATACACAGGTCTTAAAGGTGGAGTAAGTGTGAGTATCACTGATTATACTCTCAAAGAGATATCTAATTATGATGCTTCAGGTCAAGCAAATATCTATAGTGCATATATCAGCTATCCATTTATAAAAACAAGAGCGCATACTTTAAGTGTCGAAGCAGATTATGACCATAAAGAGTTCCAAGATACAAGCGGAGCTACAGGTGCAACCGAACTCAGCCGTAAGAAAATAGATGTAACTACTTTAAAACTCAATGATAGAAGCAACACAGCCTTTTTTGCTCTTCCTGGATCTCTCTTTGCCTCTTTGGGTTTAAGTACAGGACATCTTTATACGGTCAATGATGTAGCAGTCATAAGCGATGCATCTCTAAACTCTGAGGGAACCTACTCAAAAGTAACTCTAAACCTAAACCATACTCAGGTTCTAAATCCACTTCTTAATCTTCAAACAACTTTTAAAGCTCAAAAAAGCTTTGGTAAAAACTTAGATTCAAGTGAAGATATCTCAGTTGGTGGAAGTAATGGTGTAAGAGCGTATGAAGATTCAGAACTAAGTGGAGATCAAGGCTACGCTCTTTCACTAGATCTTGCATATGCACTTCCACAAGTAGCTCAAGTAAACCATAACGCATCTGTATTTATAGATCATGCACAAGTATGGACAAATACAACTATACCAGATGGTACGACAACTAAAAACACAAGAAGTTTAGATGCCCTAGGAATAGGTTACGCACTCAACTACAAAAACTTCGATCTAAAAGCTACTTATGCTCATGGATTCGGCGGAGAAAGCACTCCAACTTCAGAAGCTGAATTCTCTACATGTAAAGATAAATTCCTTATTCAGGGGATGATGAGATTTTAACTCTATTTTTGCACAGATGGTTTAGCTATCTGTGCTAATGTAAAAAAGTATAGAACTGAATTGTTATTTATCAAATTATTTTTAGTGTGGTATTGCTATAATCACGAACTTTAATTAGTAATCTAAAGAGAAGAGGTAGCAAGATGAAGGGCATCATCCTAGCCGGAGGTTCTGGCACACGACTGTATCCTATCACCAAAGGTGTAAGCAAACAGCTGATGCCAATTTATGATAAACCGATGATCTACTATCCACTTTCTGTTTTAATGCTTGCAGGTATTACAGAAATTCTTATTATCTCTACACCAAAAGATTTGCCAAGATTTGAAGAACTTTTAGGTGATGGAAGTGACATTGGGATGCAATTTTCTTATGTTGTACAACCCTCTCCCGATGGACTTGCTCAAGCTTTTATCCTTGGTGAAAAGTTTTTAAACGGCGATGATGCTTGTTTAGTTTTGGGAGACAATATCTTCCACGGTCACGGACTGACAGAACTTTTAGCGCAGAGTGTCAAGCACGCTCAAGAGGAAAACAAAGCAACAGTCTTTGGCTACTATGTCAGCGATCCTGAGCGTTATGGCGTGGCAGAGTTTGATGAGGCTGGAAATGTGACAAGCATAGAGGAAAAACCCTCTGAGCCAAAAAGCAACTATGCAGTTGTCGGTCTTTACTTCTACCCAAGTGATGTCGTTGCTAAAGCCAAACTTGTCAAACCTTCACACCGTGGAGAGCTAGAGATCACAACGCTTAATCAAGATTATTTAAACGAACAAAGACTTAAAGTAGAACTTATGGGACGCGGATATGCTTGGCTAGATACTGGAACTCATGAGAGTCTCCTTGAAGCAAGTCAATTCATCCAGACTATAGAAAATCGTCAGTCTCTTAAAGTCGCTTGTATCGAAGAAATAGCGTATGAGATGGGTTATATCAATAAAGAAAAACTCTTAGAACTCGCAGAGCCTTTAAAGAAAAATCAATATGGTCAGTATCTTATCCGCAGAGCTGCGCAACCAAGAGGATTAGGAAGATGACATTTACTAAAACTACTATACCTGACGTTATCATCATCGAGCCAAAAGTACATGGAGATGATCGTGGTTACTTTGTAGAGACATTTCGAGCCGATAAACTTGAAGAGTTTTTGGGTTATAAGATAGGCTTCTGTCAAGATAATGAAAGCAAAAGTTCTCGCGGGGTTTTAAGAGGTCTGCATTATCAACTTCCTCCTCATGCTCAAACAAAACTTGTCCGTGTGATCCAAGGGCGTGTCCTTGATGTGGCTGTAGATATCCGCAAAGGAAGTCCGACATTTGGACAGCATGTAAGCGTTGAGCTTAGTGGTGAAAATAAAAAACAGATGTTAGTTCCTCGCGGTTTCGCTCATGGATTTGTGGTACTTGAAGATGATACAGTGTTTGCTTATAAAGTAGATAACTATTATTCTCCAGCGTGTGACAGAGGGATCGCTTTTGATGACGCGGCTCTTGGCATCGACTGGTTAGTGCCACATAATGAGCTCAATCTCTCCGCTAAAGATAAAGTGCAACCCAAACTTCTAGAAGCGAGTGATCTGTTTGAATATGGCGTGGATTACTACAATGCATAATATTCTAGTCACAGGCTCAAACGGACAAGTTGGAAGTGAGATAAGAGCCTTACATGTAAACTATCCATATAACTTTTTCTTCACAGACAGAGAAAGTTTGGATATCACAGATGAAACAGCCGTTAAAAACTTTATAGAAGAAAATAACATCAACACCATCATCAACTGCGCAGCCTACACAGCCGTAGATAAAGCAGAATCTGACGCAGAGAATGCAGATAAAATTAACCATTTGGCAGTTAAAAATTTCGCAGAGATCGCAAAAGAGAAAGATATTAAACTCATCCATATTTCCACAGATTATGTATTTGATGGTAAAAACTTTAAACCTTATACTGAAGATGACACTACAAATCCAAACGGAGTTTATGGAGCTACGAAGTTAAAAGGGGAACAAGCACTTTTACTTGTAAGCCCGAAAAACTCCATCATCGTCCGTACTTCTTGGGTTTACTCATCATTTGGAACCAACTTCGTAAAGACGATGTTACGTCTTGGCAAAGAAAAAGAATCCCTTGGAGTCATCTTTGATCAAGTAGGAACACCCACTTATGCACGAGATTTGGCAAAAGCGATTTTAGATATTTTACCAAACATCAAAAATGAAAAACCAGAAATTTACAATTACTCAAATGAGGGTGTTCTTAGCTGGTATGACTTTGCAAAAGAGATTATGCGCATGGCAAAACTTGATTGTCAGATAAATCCTATCGAAACATATGAATATCCAACTCCGGCACAAAGACCGCATTACTCACTACTCAATAAAGCAAAGATAAAAAAAGAGTTCGGCATTAGCATCCCTTTTTGGAAAGACTCTTTGGATGAATGTTTAAAAACTATGGGAGAAAGAAAATAATGAAAAAATCAATACTACTAACAGGTACAGCAGGCTTTATAGGCTCTAACTTCGTGCCATACTTTTTAGAGAAATATCCAGAATATAATTTAGTGAACTTAGACCTTTTAACTTACGCAGGAAACTTGGAAAACTTGAGCGAATGCGAAGGCAATGCAAGATATAAATTTATCAAAGGCGATATCTGTAATCGTGAACTTGTAGAGTTTATCTTCAACGAGTACGACATCCAAGGTGTTATCCACTTTGCAGCAGAATCACATGTAGATAACTCCATCAAAAATCCCGGAGTATTTATACAAACAAATGTCAATGGAACTTTTACGCTTCTTGACGCAGCATACAAATATTGGATGGAAAAACCCTTTACATGTAAGCCAAATTATCAAGATTGTAGATTCCACCACATCTCAACTGACGAAGTTTACGGAACACTTAGTCTTGATCCAAATGATTTGTTCACAGAATCCACTCCGTATGCTCCAAACTCTCCTTACTCTGCTTCAAAAGCATCAAGCGATATGATTGTCCGAAGCTATCAAGAAACTTATGGAATGGATACAGTCATTACAAACTGTTCAAACAATTATGGCCCAAAACAACATGATGAAAAGCTGATTCCGACTATCATCAGAAAAGCACTTGCAGGTGAAAGCATCCCAATCTACGGAGATGGTAAAAATATCCGTGACTGGCTTTATGTGCTTGACCATTGTAAGGGAATCGACTTAGTTTACCACACAGGAAAAACCGGAGAAGTCTATAACATAGGCGGAAGAAATGAGAGAACAAATCTTCAGATTGTTGACGCCATCACAACTATCTTAGATCAAAAAGTCCCAGCTGCAAAAAGCTATAAAGAACTTATAACTTTTGTAGAAGACAGAGCAGGGCACGACAGACGCTACGCCATCGATGCTACAAAACTAGAATCTGAACTTGGCTGGAAGGCTGATGAGAATTTTGACACGGGGATAGTTAAGACTGTTGAGTGGTATTTGAAGAAATATCACTAAATACTCAAATATGTTGTATAGATTGTTAGAAAATATTTTGCCAAGTTATCAAGGCGTGTAATAATGGAAAATTTTATTCTTATCTTGCTCTGCCTTGTCCTTGGCTATGCAATTCAAAAGTTTCATATCTTCTCAGAGGATGCACCAAAAACTCTTAACCAATTTGTTATCTTTGTCTCACTTCCTGCGATGATACTGTTGCAAGTTCCGAAGTTGACATTTTCACATGAGCTTTTTATCCCTATCATTATTGCTTGGATAGTTATGACAGTGACGGCTGTTTTGACACTCTTTCTCAGTCGTTTTTTTGGCTTTAGCAAAGAGGTTACAGGTTCATTGATGTTAGTTTCCATCCTTACAAACTCCTCATTTTTGGGTATCCCTATCATCAATGCTTACATGGGCCAGAGTGCTTTGCCTTATATCATGATCTACGATCAGTTTGGGACTTTTATCGCTTTTGCTTTGTATGGGACTTTTATCGTTTCTTATTATTCTCATAAGAGCGAAATGAGTCTGAAAATCATCTCTTTTAAGATCATCACTTTTCCCCCATTTATAGCCCTTATACTTGCTTTATCGCTGATGGGAGTGGAGTTTGATGCGAGCATTACAAAAGTACTTGCGACTTTGGCAAATACTATTGTTCCCGTGGCTCTTGTAGCTGTAGGTCTTCAACTGCAACTGCGTCTTACTCGTGATGAACTTGCACCTTTTAGCGTCTCTCTTTTTATCAAACTTATCGTCGCACCGCTCGTTGCCATCCTTGTTGTAAAACTTTTTGGATGGAGTGGCGAAGTAACAAATGTTGCTATCTTAGAAGCAGGAATGTCTCCGATGATAACAGCGGGAGCGATGGCTTCCATGACAGGTCTAGCTCCAAAACTCAGCTCTTCCATCGTGGGATACGGCATACTTTTTTCATTTTTGACTACGGGCGTATTGTTTAAACTGATAGCCTGAGTCGAAATGTGGTTTAGCAATGGTTTAAACTAAAGTTGTAGTATTATTATCAAATTTCCTATGTAAAGATGTATAAAACAATGAGTGAAATCAAGAGCGTAATAGAATCATTAAATTTAATATATTATGAATATGATGAAAAAATGAATATTTTAGTATTAGATAAAAAATGCTCTAAAGAACTTACTTTTACAGAATTGATAAATATCACTTATGCGCTCAATAAGAAGAAGATTAACTTCTTTGTTGATGAAAATAAAAATATCGTCATATCCGACTCAAATACTTTTTCAAATAAAATCCAAAGATATTTTAAAGCAATCTCTTCATACTTAAAGAACAGAAAAATGGACATCTATATTTTAAGTGACAAAAAAGTTAAATGGGCGAAAAACTTACCAATGTTTGAGATAAAACCTATAAAACAAGATGTCGATTTTTCTCAGTATGACGCGTTGATTTTCACATCCAAAAATGCAATATATGCTCTTGATGCTTTTGATAAAACATGGAAGAAAAAACCAGCGTATGTCATAGCATCACAAACTGCTAAGATAGTGAAGCATTTAGGAGGAAATCTTAAATTTGTTGGAAAAGAAAAACATGGAAATGAGTTTGCATTAGAGATAGTCAAAAAATTCAAACATGAAAAAGTTCTTTATATTCGAGCTTCGAAAATTGTCTCAGATTTTGTAGAGATTTTAAATACAAATGGTGTTACATGTGATGAATTAGTAGTGTATCAAACCGTATGTAAAGAGTTTGAAAAGCCAATAAAGTTACCGAAGAACTCAACTATTATCTTCTCATCTCCCTCTACGATTGAATGTTTTTTCAAAAATGTCGCTTGGGATGAAAGCTTTAAAGCGATATCCATAGGTCATACAACAGCAAGATATTTCCCAGAAAACATCATTCCTGTCATTTCGGATACCACTTCGCTAGACTCTTGTGTGAAAAAAGCCATAGAGATAAATAGTTAATCTTCAAGAGATCCAGCCAAATACCCACTTGCAAAAGACCATTGCAAATTGTAACCGCCGCATGGGCCATCTATGTCCATCACTTCGCCGCAGAAATATAAGCCTTTTACTATCTTACTTTGCATTGTTTGAGGGCTTATCTCTTTGAGTGAGATACCCCCACGCGTAATCATCGCCATTTTAAAGCCATCATGTCCAGTGACTGTTAGCGGAGTTGAGATGAGGATTTTGAGAAGTTCTGAACGCTGTTTTCCCTCTAACTTTGCAAATTTCATCGAAGCCTCAGCACCGACAAGTTTACAAAGTTCACTGATAACAGAAGAGGGCAAAATGCCAAGTAAACTCTCTTCTATAGATGCATCCGGATTTGTGAGTGTTTCATTTTTAAAATGGCGAAGCATCTCATCTTCATTCATCCCTTTTGTGAGATTTGCGATGATGGGAACTTCTCCAAGTTGGCTTAAAAGTGGAGTGATTTCTCGAGCAAAATCAAGTACAACAGGCCCTCGAATACCGTTTTTGGTAAAGATAAGATCACCTTTGGCCTTGAGTTTATTATACTTTTTAATATCAACACGCAGTTCAACTTTTGCGATAGTATCCGCGCGACAATTATCTGTCCAACTCTCTTTTGTGGAGAGTGGCATCATCGCTGGAAAAAGTTCCGTTGTTGTGTGTCCAAGCAAAGAGGCAAGTGTGTAGCCATCACCCTCAGCGCCAAGAGTCGGGTATCCAAGTCCGCCGGTCGCGATGATGATATTTGGTGCATAAAAAGTTTCAGTTTCAGTTTTTACACCGCTTAAAAGCTTACCATCACTGAGTAGCTCAGTTACTTTTTGGGAGGTTAAAACGTTTACATGTAAGCGAGTGAGCTCATCTTCTAAGGCTGTTAAAATCGTTTGTGAACTATGTCCCACAGGAAATACGCGAAATCCATCAGGTGCATGCGTTTCGACTCCGATCTCTTTGAAAAAAGTGATAAGAGCGTTATGATCGAGTAGAGTAAGAGCATCTCGCATAAAACGGCCATTCCTTCCAAACTTAGCCATAAAATCTTCATTACAAAGGGTGTTTGTAAGATTGCAACGTCCACCGCCTGTGGCTTTGAGCTTTGCGCCGAGCTTTGAAAGTTTCTCCAGAAGTAGCACTTTTTTACCATCACGTCCAGCTTTGATGGCGGCACACATTCCAGCAGCACCCGAACCTATAACGATGAGATCATATTTATTCATTCATACCCTTTAAAGTTCAAAATTGTATCCAAGAATTGTTAGCTTTGCCTTTTCTTATTGATAAAAAGAGACTATAATCGAATACTTCATTTTTAAAGAATTCATTTTGAAAAAGCATATCACCGAGCAAACCGTTATCTTTTTTAGCGTTTTTAAGTGGATCATCCTTTCCTCTGCCACAGGAATTATGATCGGTTATTTAATGTCTTTGTTTTTAAAGACACTGCAATTTGCTGAACATACGCGCGGTATGTTAGAGTTCCATTACTACTTTTTACTCCCCCTTGGGCTTATGCTCACTATTTGGATTATTCGGACTTTTGATAAAAATGCCACAGGGCACGGCACTGAAAAAGTTATCGAAGCGATTCATAAAAAAGATGGATATATCAATGCAAAAGTGATTCCCGTTAAACTAGTAGCTACCGTTATCACGATTTTTTCAGGTGGTTCAGTAGGTAAAGAAGGACCCGGTGCGCAGATAGGAGCGGGAGCGGCGTCTTTTGTAGCGACACTCCTGAGATTTTCAAGACAAGATAGGAAAAAACTTGTTATTTGTGGGATTAGTGCAGGTTTTGCTTCTGTATTTGGAACGCCCATAGCGGGAGCTATTTTTGGTATCGAGGTGCTTATCGTCGGTGTGATCATGTATGATGTTCTCTTACCTTCGTTTATCGCAGGATTTGCAGCTTTTACCACAGCTCAATTTTTTGGTATCAAATACCCTTATTATGATATCAATTTTTACCGTTCTATCACTCTTGATCTTCCACTTATCGGCGAGGTTATTCTTGCTGCTATCTTTTTTGGAATTGTCTCAGACTCTTTTATCACAGTGATCAATAAGACAGAAGATTTGGTCAAAAAAATACCCTTAAACCGCTACATCATCGCTTTTGCTGCAGGTGTTATTATGGTTGGTATCACTTGGTTTTTAGGTCCGAAGTATTTGGGATTAGGTCTTGGCACCATCAATCATGCGTTAGATCCAAACTCACACATGGAAAGCACCATCAACTGGTATGACTTTATCATGAAGACATTTTTCACTTCACTTACTTTGGGAGCGGGAGGAAGCGGCGGGGTTATCACGCCCATTTTTTATGTGGGTGCGACAAGTGGTGTTTTCTTTGGCGATTTGATGGGAAATCATATAGCACTTTTTGCGGCTCTTGGCTTTGTAAGTGTTTTGGCAGGAACAACAAATACTCCCATAGCTTCCATCATTATGGCAGTGGAACTTTTTGGAACAAATATGGCAAATTATGCCGCACTCAGCGTTGTAATCACCTTCTTGATTACGGGACATAGAAGTGTCTTTCAGTCCCAAAAAATGGCATTTAAAAAAGCTGACAATATTAATATAGAAGAGGGTGAAGATATAAAACACACTTCTATTAGTATTAATATGAAAGATATTGACAAGATTAAAAGTATGCAAGAAAAAATTGGTACAAGGCGTTTTAGACGAAATGTAAGATCTATTTTTAAGAAAACTAAAAAAGAGAAGTAACTATGGTATAATCCGCCAAATTATTTGTGCTTCGGTTCACAACTGACTTCGTTTTTATTCTTCTATTTAAACATATTTTTCGTAGCCTAAATCGACACTTGTTACATGTAAGGCTTACATGTAACACTTCCAGCGGGCTAACATACACAAGGTACTTTCATAATGTCATTTTCATCATTAGGGCTTAGCGCTCCATTACTCAAAGCGATCCAAGATCAAGGCTACACACAGCCAACACCCATCCAAAAACAGTCTATTCCAGTAATTTTGAGCGGAAAAGATGTCCTAGCGGGCGCTCAAACAGGCACGGGGAAAACAGCGGGATTTACGCTTCCTTTACTTCAGATGCTGGGAGAGGAGAAAAAATCAGGTCACTATATTCGTGCTTTGATACTCACACCTACGCGCGAGCTCGCGGCTCAAGTAGGTGATAGCGTTGCAACGTATGGCAAATATCTTCCTTTTCGTTCAAGCGTCATCTTTGGCGGTGTGAGCATCAATCCTCAGATCAAACAACTTCAAGCAGGTCTTGATATTGTCATCGCAACTCCGGGCAGACTTTTAGATCATGTGAGTCAAAAAACGATAGACCTCTCAAAAGTGGAATTTTTAATCCTTGATGAAGCAGATAGAATGCTTGATATGGGTTTTATCAACGATATTAAAAAAGTACTTGCGATTTTGCCAAAAAAACGTCAAAACCTTCTTTTTTCTGCAACATTCTCAGATGAGATCAAAAGACTTGCAGATTCACTTTTAAACTCTCCGGCTCTTATCGAAGTGGCAAAAAGAAATGCAACATCGGGCAATATCAAACAAACAATCCATCCAGTTGATAGAGATCGTAAAAAAGAGCTTCTTGTTCATCTTATCAAAGAGGGCGACTGGCAACAGGTTTTAGTTTTTACAAGAACAAAACATGGAGCCAACAAACTTATGGCTCAGCTTGAAAAAGATGGGATCACAGCCGCAGCAATCCACGGAAACAAAAGCCAAAATGCAAGAACAAAAGCGCTTGCAGACTTTAAAAGCGGAGAGATTCGCGTACTTGTTGCGACAGATATCGCAGCGCGCGGGATAGATATAGACCAACTGCCTCATGTGGTAAACTTTGAACTTCCAAATATTGCTGAGGATTATGTGCATCGTATCGGCAGAACTGGACGTGCTGGAAATGGCGGAGAAGCGATCTCTCTTGTTTGTGTGGATGAACATGAGTATCTTAAAGGGATTGAAAAGCTTATCAAACAAGATATTCCAAAACATACGATCAAAGAGTTTACGCCAGATCCGTTTATAAAAGCGGAACCGATCCAACAAAGAAGCAACCAAAGAAATAATCACGCCCGACCAAAAACGGCGGCGCAACGTCCTTCAAACCAAAGAAGAGGGAGATAACTCTCTTTTTATAAACGTGGAACCGCTTTACATGTAGCGTCATCTATAACAAAAGAAGCGGTTCCGTTTGCTACTTCTGTACGGCGGAGCTTTATAATTCCATACACTACGATATTTTCATATGCATCTTCCATTAAAACTCCTTCTCCTTTTTTCGCAGTGACAAAAATCGTCTGATTTGCAGGAGATGCGGGTACGTGGATACAAGATGCTTGATTTGGGAAAAATAAAAAAGTGCTGACACTCTCGCCATCAATATCGATAGGGACGATGTATCCTGAAAGCTTAACCCGTTTGCCATTTATGGCTTTGTTGTTTCCCCCTTGTTTGAGTGCTTCTTGCATCTGCGCGTAGATAGCTATTTCCGCTGGTGTTCCTTCCTTTACATGTGAGACTTTTTCTTTATAAAAACTCACTATCTTTTGCTGATTAAAACTTGGATCGATCAGTTTTGACCAATCATTTATGTCAAAACTCGGTTCACTTGAACATGCGCAGATAAGCAGGATCAGTAGTAATAAAGAAAGCTTTTTTATCATATTTTTACCATCAAACCATCTTGCAAAGAGTTTTTATAGGATTTTAAAGCTGGAAGCACGCTCACGATTATCGCTGAGATAAGCATTATAAAGAGCAGTGAAAATTCATAAATATCTGGAAAATAGCTTATTTGTACGGTTGTATTGAATACAAGATTATTTAAAATCAAGAGCAAAGTAAGCAAGATATTGCCAAGTATTATCCCACTTGCAACGATGATAAATGCTTCTAGCGCAAACAGGATGAAGATGCTTTTTACAGTTGCTCCAAGTGTTCGAAGGATCGCTATTTCGCGTCTTCTGTCGTTGAGAGTTGCAAGCATTGTAGCTATCATTCCAAAGATTGCTGCTACAAAGACTACACCTGAGATAAGAGTTAAAATCTCTTGCATATTTTTTAGAAGGAGATACAGTTTTGAAAGCGCTTTTGCGGGAATGACGGCTTTGAGGTTTTCACCTTTAAAATGCTCTAATCTATCTGCTACATTTAAGATATCACTACGGTTTTTAAGACCGATCAAAACTCCGCTGATATGTTTAGGCTGTATGTTCATCTTAGCGAGCTGTTCTGAGCTAATATGCATATCCACAAAATGCCCGCTTTGCCATTCTATATGGATCGCTTCATCTGCTTTGAGTTGAAAAAACAGACTTGTATCGTTTGGCGTGCCTGTAGGTTTTAAGATACCGCAAATATGAAAATCTCGATTTGCATGAGCGTGTGCTGATGCACCGTTTGAGTGTGAGAGATGAATCGTCTCATGAAGAGTCAGATGCAGTTTTTTTGCTACTTCGCTTCCGACTACAACATCGTAAAAATCTCTAAAATCAGCTCCGTTAGAAAACAGAAGTGATTTCGAAGATGCGTATTTGTAATATTTAAAATAATCATTTGTCGTAGAAACTGCGTCATAACTTTTAAACGAATCTCCCACAGAAATAGGTACTGCCCAAGCGACCTCATCCATCTTTGATATTGCTTCATAAGAACTATAATCCACCTCTTTAAGCGGATCGCCCATATGAAAGACAAGATTTAAAAGAATATCTAAAGAACCCTCGGGTGCTGCGGCTATAAGGTCTGTTTGATTGATTGTATTTAAAAAATGGTTTTTTGCCGCTTTGGTAACTCTGTCAATACCTAAAAGTAAAACGACACTGATGGCGATGGAGATGATAGAGAGGGTAAAAGCCATCCTTCTGTTTGCGATACTTTTTGAAGTTAAAAGCCAGAGCGTTTTCATAATAAGGCCTTGTTAAAGAGTGAAAAATTATAGTCCGTTTGGAAATAGGATGAAAGTCCTTTATCATGGCTCACAAAAAGTAGGGTAGAATCTTGAGCTTCTATTTGCGTAAAAAGAAGTTTCATAAAGCTCTCTTTTGCATCAGAGTCAAGCGCGCTTGTGGGTTCATCGGCGATGATGATTTTCGGTGCGCCGATAAGTGCGCGAGCAACTGCCACGCGTTGCTGTTCACCCACGCTCAGATGCATCGCTTGTTTGTTTAAAAGTGCAGAAGAGAGATCAAGTGCAGACATAAGTCTTTCAACTTCCTCCTCCATATCGTTTACATATAAGGCTTTTTGTTTTGAAAAACCACAGGCAAGAGCGATATTTTTTTTGACGCTGAGATAGGGCAAAAGATTGAACTGCTGGAAGATCGTGCCATAATTATCCGCGCGAAATCTGTCTTTTTGTGAGGGTGTAAGTTTGGAAAAATCTGTTCCTAAAATCTTGATATCACTTTGTAAAGGCTCAATGATACCGCAAAGAATATTCAAAAAAGTTGTCTTACCGCTTCCGCTTTTTCCATGTAGAAAAAGATGTCCGCCGCTTCTTACATGGAAGGGATTAATATCGAGGATAATCCTCTGACTTTGAGGGTATTTGAAAACGCAAGATGCGATCTCTATAATATTTTTTGTTTGCATGAAAAATTGTATCTAATTAGGAGTAAATAGAGGTTCTGAGAGATAAAATCCTTGAAACATATCGACTTCTATTGTAGTGAGTATGTCGTATACTGCTTTGCTATGAACATATTCTGCTACAACTTGCATACCCATCTTATGCGAAAAGGCGACAATTGCTTCAACTAAAGTCAGAGCTTTTTTATCTACATCTATATTTTTAATCAAAGAACCGTCGATTTTTATAAAATCTGGTTCTACTAAAAGAATCATTTCAAAACTTGAAAATCCACTTCCAAAATCATCAATAGCAATGCGTACACCATAACTTTTTACCTTTTTCAAAAATTCCATGAGTAGTTGTTTATCTTTGATAAGTTCAGTTTCTAAAATTTCAAATGTCACTCGCTTAGCTACATCAAGATTGTTCTCTAAAAAGTTATAGAGATCATACATTAACTCTTTGTTCTTGATATCCTGATAAGCAAAGTTGATGGAAAAATTATGTTGTGTATTTTGCATAAGGTACAGTGAGTGAAAGATGATCATTCTTGAAAGTTCATTATACTTTTTTGTCTGTACAGAAATAGCTAAAAATTCAACAGGCGAAATAAAGAGTTTTTTTTCTTCACCTTCTTGTACAAGGCGCATCAGTACTTCATGTTTGACAATGGTTCCCTTTATGTCAAATATAGGCTGGAAAAAAGGAATGATATTTTCACACTTTATCGCTTTTTGAATCTCTTTATTCCAGTACACATAACGTGAGAGCCCTAGTACATCATTTGTAAGATTTGAGTATGCTGAAAACTTGAGAGAATTTTTTTTGGCATGTTGGAGTGCAGCACCAGCTTCTTCGAGGATTAAGTTGTTTGAAATTGCAAAACCGACTGTCACATGAACGTTTATACTCTCTTCTATGGTATCAATAAATATGTCATATTTTGATATAGCATCTATAAGATACTCGATATCATTGTAAATATCATCCAAATCAAATTTAGCTTCATAATCTAAAAGTGCGAACTCATTGGATGCTACTCTGTAGATCTTATATCCCTGCTTTTTTGAAAAATCATTTAAAAAATTTGCAATTTTTGTGAGTACGATATCTCCGGATTTAATACCATACATATTGTTTATGCAGTGAAAATTGTCAATATCTATTAAAAGTAGACTACCTATTCTTATAGATAATACATCATTCAACAATACACTTCTCATTTGAAGTTTGGTTAGTGGATCTAACATAACTTGTCCCATTTTAGTCAAGATTTAAATATTGAATATCATAACAAAAAAACCTTAGATAATAATATCAATAACTCCATACTTATGAAGTTTAGTTTATTAAACATAAGGGAGAATGTTATATAATTACCGCAAAAATATAAGAGAAGGATCTATCTATGGAGTGCGAATTCCCAACAATAAATTCAAATAAAGATGAAATAAAAGAGATTTTTGAGACTGTTAAAACGATTGCTGTTCTAGGACTCTCACCAGATCCTGATAAAGACAGTCACAGAGTTGCGGCGTATTTACAAAACTGCGGATATAAAATAGTTCCTGTTTATCCAAAAGGGGACACTATTTTGGGAGAAACAGTTTATAAATCACTCGAAGAGATCCCATTTGCTGTAGATATGGTCAATATTTTTCGTAAACCTGATGCCCTAGATGCTATCGCTGATGCATGTATCAAACGTGGTGATATAAAAGTATTTTGGGCTCAAGCGGGCATTGTAAATAACGAAGCAGCGCAAAAAGCAAAAGATGCTGGAATGATAGTGGTTCAAAACCAATGTGCGATGGTTGACCATCGCAATATGTAGGAAAACTCATTGTTAGACTTAAATACAATATATGAAGCGCAAGAACGTATAAAAAATGTTGTTGTCAAAACGCCATTTTCTTATGCACCATACTTGAGTGAAGCTTCAGGCTGTGAAGTCTACTTAAAAAAAGAGAATCTTCAAGTCACAGGCGCTTTTAAAATACGGGGTGCATATAATAAAATAGCTTCACTCAGTGATGAGCAGAGAAACAGCGGAGTTGTTGCCGCAAGTGCTGGAAATCACGCTCAAGGCGTGGCTTTTTCTGCTCAGATGTTTGGTATCTCTGCGACGATTATCATGCCAGATTCTACACCACTTACAAAGATAAACGGTGTGAGATATTATGGCGCAAATGTTATCCTCGCTGGTTCAAATTATGATGAAGCATATGCCTATGCGCTTATTTACGGTAAAGAGAACTCTTTAGTGTTTGTTCATCCTTTTGAAGATGATGAGGTTATGGCTGGTCAGGGAACGATTGCTTTGGAAATCTTAGAGCAAGCAGAAGAACTTGATGCTGTACTTATTCCAGTCGGCGGCGGCGGTTTGATCTCTGGTATGGCAAAAGCATTTAAAAGTATCAATCCACATATCCAAGTTATCGGTGTAAGTGCAAAAGGCGCACCAGCGCTCAAAAACTCTTATGATCTTGGACGGGCTGTGGATTCACTTTCTGTTCGTACTATCGCTGATGGTATCGCTGTGCGTGATTGCTCGTCCATAACACTCAAACATATACTTGAAAATGTTGACAAATTTATTGGTGTGGATGATGAAGAAATTGCAAGTGCGATACTTTATCTGCTTGAGCGTCAGAAGTTGGTCGTCGAAGGTGCTGGAGCCGTAGGCGTTGCCGCACTTTTACATAATGAACTTCCAGAGCTGAAGGGTAAAAAAGTCGCTGTAGTGCTCAGTGGCGGTAATGTTGATGTCACACTTTTATCTGTCATTATCGAAAAAGGTCTTCTCAAATCAAGCCGTAAGATGAAGATCACTGTAACGCTTATTGACAAACCAGGTTCACTGATGAAACTCACAGAAATACTCAGAGACTTAAATGCAAATATCGTGCATATTGCGTATGATAGAACAGCTATCTCCCTGGATTATGGTGATGCACATGTGACAATTCACTTAGAAACCAAGGGTGAAGAACATCAAAAAGAGATACTCTCAGTGCTTGAAAAAGAGGGATATCTTAGTAAGTATATTAATTAATATATGATTGCAATTGATCTTGGTTCCAATACGCTTAGGTGTATTACATATAATTGCCAAACAAAAGAGTGGGGCGAAGAATATGAAACTGTGGTTCGTACAGCTGATGGCTTACGTGTAAACAAAACAATCAATGAAAAAGCTATCAATAGAGTTATAACAGCACTGCTTGAAGCGGATAAGAAATTGGATTTTTCATCTCATGAGGTGGTCGCTTTTACGACGGAAGCGATGCGACAAGCAGAAAATTCTGCTGAAGTTTTAGAAGAGATTTTTGCTAAAACTGGCGTTTTATTTAAGATTATCGATGGTGAGAGGGAAGCTGCTCTTACGACAAAAGCCGTTAAAGGCAGACTTGATATTTTAAATTTTTCTTCCTCCTCTTTTACTCTTGTCGATATCGGCGGCGGTTCGACCGAAATCATCTTTTATAAAAATGGCAACCTCACTTCAAAAAGCTTCAATATTGGTATTGTGACACTCTCAGAATCTTCAAATGATATTCTTGAAATACGAAAAAATTTGGACAAACTTTTAATTCCTGTAAAAGAATATATCAGCTCTTATTATACCACTTATCAAAAGCCTGAAATTTTTGTGCAAACAGCGGGTACACCCACAACAATCGCGGCTTACTTGCAAAACATGAATTATCATACGTATGATCCCTCACGAATAAATGGCTATGTGTTAGATCCGCGAGGATGTCAAAAAACGATGGATGATCTCCTTGCTATGGATGAGCAAACAAGAGCTTTTTATGTTGGAGTAGGGCGTGAAGAACTCATTATTTCTGGCATTGTCATCGTGCAAAAGCTTTATGAACTGCTTGGATATACAAGCTCAGTAGTAATAGATGATGGGCTTCGAGAGGGAATCGCGCTTTCGTATTGTGAAAAAAGTGATAAATAAAAGCTTAAAACATAAAAAATTAGATAGATTTAACCTAAGTTATAGCTCTTTATAACTATAATTGGCGAATTTTTAATAAGGAGACGATATGCAGATTAGTGGCGCACAGATGGTCATTGAAGCATTGATCGCAGAAAACGTAGATACCATTTTTGGTTACCCAGGCGGGGCGATTATGAACGTCTATGATGAGATTTATAAACAAAACTCTTTTAAACATATTTTGGCTCGTCATGAGCAAGCCGCAGTACATGCTGCTGAGGGCTATGCAAAAGCAAGTGGTAAAGTCGGTGTCGCGATGATTACAAGTGGACCGGGATTTACAAATGCAGTCACAGGTCTAGCGGATGCATATATGGACTCAGTTCCAATGGTCGTTATCAGTGGACAGGTTCCTATGAGTCTTATCGGGACTGATGCATTTCAAGAGATAGATGCGGTAGGAATAAGCCGTTCTTGTACAAAACATAATTATCTTGTAACAGATGCGGCTGATCTTGCTCGTATACTTAAAGAAGCTTTTTATATAGCGCGCACTGGCCGTCCAGGACCTGTCCATGTGGATATTCCAAAAGATGTGACAGCACAGATAGCAACATTTGATTATTCTAAACCAGTTGAACTTGAGACATACAAACCAAATGTGAATGGTAATTTACGCCAGATTAAAAAAGCGATGGAAGCGATAGCTGAGGCGAAGCGTCCACTCTTTTATCTTGGTGGTGGTATTATCAACGCAAATGCTGGTGAAGAGATTAGAAAACTGGTACAAATGACTGGAATTCCTGCTGTTGAAACACTTATGGCAAGAGGAACACTCCGATTTGATGATCCACTTTTGATCTCAATGCTTGGTATGCATGGAAGTTATGCGGCAAATATGGCGATGAGTGAGACTGACCTTGTTATTGGTTTGGGTGCGAGATTTGATGACCGCGTTACAGGAAAACTGAGTGAATTTGCAAAAAATGCAAAAGTGATCCATGTAGATATTGATCCAGCGAGTATTTCTAAACTTGTAAATGCTGATTTTCCAATCGTTGGCGATTTGAAAAATGTTGCTACAAGTATGATTGAGATTGTTAAAACAACTGTTGATAAAGAGCGTTATACACCATGGCTTGAGACGGTTGCAAACTTTAACAGATTGCATCCACTTTCTTATAAAGAAGATACAGTAGAACTCAAACCTCAATGGGTAATACAGAGAGTTGGAGAGTTATTAGGTGATGATGCAAATATCTCGACAGATGTTGGTCAGCATCAAATGTGGACAGCTCAATTTTATCCGTTCTCACGTCCTCGTCAGTGGATAACATCTGGCGGTCTAGGAACGATGGGATTTGGTTTTCCAGCGGCTATGGGCGTAAAAGTGGCTGATCCTTCTCGTGTAAGTATCAACTTTACAGGCGATGGTTCGATACTCATGAACGTACAAGAGTTGATGACAACAGTGGAATATAAACTGCCAGTTATCAATATTATCCTCAATAATAATTACTTGGGAATGGTACGTCAGTGGCAAACACTTTTTTACAACAAACGTCACTCTTCGACAGATCTTTCTGTCCAGCCTGACTTTGTCAAACTTGCAGAAGCGTTTGGTGGCATAGGCTACAGAGTAAGTACAAAAGAGGAGTTTGATGCGGCCCTCAAAGACGCAGTAGAAAAAAATGTGGTTGCTTTTATAGATGTAAAAGTTCACAGACTAGAAAACGTTATGCCGATGGTTCCATCTGGGGGATCGCTATTTAATATGATGCTAGAGTATAAGGAGAAGTAAATGGAAGAAGCAGCAAGACGTGTAATTTCGGTTATCGTAATTAACGAAGCAAGTGTACTTTCTCGTATTACAGACCTTTTTTCAGGACGTGGATACAACATCACATCTCTGACAGTAGCACCTATTCCTGAGAGTAGATATTCAAGACTCACGATCGTTACATCGGGTTCTGTTCGTGTAATGGAACAGATCACAAAACAGCTTCATAAACTGATTCCTGTTTTAAAAGTTATCGAGCATGCTGATCTTGTTGAAAAAGAGATGGCACTTGTGAAATTTCCTATCACTGAAAACTTGAGTGATATTTCTGCTCTTTGTAGCGCATACAATGGAAATATCGTCAATGTCAGCGAAGAAGTAATCATCGCGATGGTAGCTGATGAGCCAAAAAGAGTTGATTATTTTCTAGCGGCTGTCAAGCGTTTTCACCCTAAAGAGATCGTTAGAAGCGGTGCTGTCGCTTTAGAGCGTTAAAGTGCTGCTCTCTTTTATCGCAGATTCTCTTTCCTGCAAGTACGCGGGAGAAGATATAGAGATCACTTCTATGAATGATCTCTCGCATGCGAGTGCGGGACAATTGAGTTTCGCAGAACATAAAAAATATACCACTGATTTACAAAATTCCAAAGCTTCCGCTTTTTTAATCCCGCAAAACCTTATAGAAGCTCTTCCAAAAAATAGTTCTTATATCATCTGTGAAAATGTGTCTATCTCCATGGCTTATGCAACAAAACTTTTTGCTCCAAAGAAAATGGATAATAATGCGGCAGATCCTCTTATCGGTTATGGCAGTGATGTAGATGTAAGAGCAAATATAGAGCAGGGTGTTGTCATAGGTAAAAACTGTACAATTATGGCGGGTGCATATTTAGGCTCACATGTTCATGTCGGAGATAATACGACCATCTATCCAAATGCAGTTATTTACCGCGATTGCGTTATAGGAAATGATTGTATTATCCACGCTGGAACGAGTATTGGCGCTGATGGATTTGGATATTCTCATACAGCACAAGGCGAACATATTAAGATCTATCAAAATGGCAATGTTGTTATCGAAGATGATGTAGAGATTGGTGCGAACTGCGCGATAGACCGCGCTATGTTTGGATCGACACTCATCAAAAAAGGTGTAAAACTGGATAATTTTATTCATATTGGTCATAACTGTGAGATTGGAGAATATTCGCTTTTTGTTGCACAATCGGGAGTAGGCGGTTCTACAAAACTTGGACGTAACTGCGTTGTAAGCGGTCAAAGCGCTTTTACAGATCATTTAGATATCGCACCTTTTTCCACCTTTACAGCAAGAAGTGGAATCACAAAATCGATCAAAGAGCCTAAAGGTGTTTGGAGCGGATATCCACTCATGCCACATAAAGAGTGGATGAAACTACAAAGCAAAATAGCAAAACTGATAAAAGAGTAAATTTTTAGGAGAGTGTTATGGACATAAAAGAGATAGCAAAAATCATAGGAATTGAATACAACGGCCCTTTATTTGAAGTTACCGGAATCAATACTCTGCAAGATGCTTCAACAAGTGAGATCTCATTTGTCACAAATCCAAAATATTTTAAAGATCTAGAAGAATCACAAGCTGGCGCAATTATTGTAAGCCAAGCGAGTGCCGTAAGTGTACCATCAAACTCTATAGCCCTTATTGTCAATGAACCATATTTGATGATGGCAATTCTTAGTAAATGTTTTTCATCACCTATAGAAGATGAAAATGCACCAAAAGCAATTATTGGCGAGGGCACAAAACTTTCACAAAAAGCAGAAATTGCAAATGGTGCAATGATCGGCAAAAACTGCACAATTATGTCTGGCGTTTACATAGGCAGTGGATGTGTCATAGGTGACAATACGATTCTTTATCCAAATGTCGTAGTGTATCGTGATTGCAAGATAGGAAGTGATTGTATCATCCATGCAAACACAACCATAGGCAGTGATGGCTTTGGCTTTGCGACAAATAAAAGAGGCGAGCATACCAAGATATACCAAAATGGTAATGTCGTTATAGAAGATGATGTAGAGATCGGAAGTTCTACAACCATCGATAGAGCTGTCTTTAAAACAACACTTATCAAAAAAGGTGTACGCATCGACAATCTTGTGCAAGTCGGTCATAACTGCGAGATAGGTGAGTATGCTGTACTTGTTTCTCAAACAGGAATCGCAGGTTCATCAAAGCTTGGACGCAATGTGGTTATGGGTGGACAAAGTGCAACTTCAGGGCATTTGGAAGTTGGCGCATTTAATACTTTTGCAGCACGCAGTGGAATCACAAAGTCAATCAAAGAAAATGGTGGCACTTATGCAGGATTTCCACTCATGGATCACAAAATGTGGTTGAAACTTCAAGCAAAATTAGCTAGACTTATAAAATAATCTAATATAAGGAAAGAAAATGTCAAAAAATCTTCTAGAAGAAACAACGATTCACTTACATGGTACAAACAAAGGTGTTATTTCTATAGCAAAAATAGATGAACCGTATGGAAAAGATAGTGGTACTGTTGCAAGTGTTGGTATTTCACTCAATGGAATGTCAGACGAGCCAGATTGGAAAGTTCATATTCCCTTAGAAAACTTGGATGAAGTGATAGAAGCACTGAAGAAGTTAAAATAATCTAACTTTTCCTTACATGTAAAGAGCTTACATGCAAGGACAAAGATTACTTTTGAAGAGTTTTTACAAAACCTTCGATACGTTTGATACCCTCTTTGATACTTTCCATATCTGTCGCAAAACTAAATCTGATATAACCATCGCTTCCAAAGCCTGAACCAGGAACAACAGCAACACCCGTTTGCTCTAACAACTCTTTTGAGAATTTCAATGAATCATTCATTACTTCTTTGATGTTTACAAATAGATAAAAAGCGCCATCAGGTTTGATCACTGAAAGACCATCAATCGCATTGAAAAGCTCTACGGCTACGTCACGGCGTTTTTTGAACTCAACACGCATCATCTCTACGTCTTTGTCAGCACTTCCATCAAGTCCTACAATAGCCGCTTTTTGCGTGATAGAGTTGATGTTTGAGGTACTTTGACTTTGCAATGTTTTTGTTGCTTGGATGATATCTGTACGGTGCGCAGCCATATATCCAAATCTCCATCCAGTCATCGCCACAGATTTGCTCAAACCGTTGATCGTGATAGTACGTTTAAACATATCTTCACTCACAGCCGCAGAAGATGTAAACTCACCATCATAGATAAGTTTTTCATACATCTCATCACTTGCAACTAAGATATCTGTACCTTCTAAAACTTTTCCAAGTGCTGTAAGTTCCTCTTTAGAGTAAACAGAACCTGTAGGATTTGAAGGAGATGTCAAAACTATCATCTTTGTTTTTGGAGTGATGGCATTTTTTAACTGTTCTGGAGTAATTTTAAATCCAGAAGCATCATCTGTATCGATCTCAACTGGAGTTCCGCCGCAGTATTTTACTATCTCAGGATAAGTAACCCAGTATGGAGCAGGAATGATCACTTCATCACCTTCTTCAACAACTGCAGAAAAAAGGTTAAACAAAGAGTGTTTTGCACCATTGTTTACGATAACTTGAGACGGCGTATAAGTAAGTCCATTTTCTCTTTGAAGCTTATCGATAATCGCTTTTTTGAGCGCAGGAATACCATCAACTGCAGTATATTTTGTAAAACCATCGTTTATAGCTTTGATAGCTGCGTCTTTGATAACTTGAGGAGTGTCAAAATCTGGCTCACCTGCAGAAAAACTAAGAATATCTTTTCCTTGCGCTTTTAGCTCTTGCGCGAGGTTAGATACCGCGATAGTGATAGACTCAGATAGGGCATTGATACGTTTAGTAAGCATGGTTATACCTTAGGTGAAATAAATTGCGGAATTATACCAAAAATATCGAGTGGTCTAAGCAAGTAAATCATAATTATCAAATATATACAGTGTTACAAAAAGTAATTAAATAGATATTTTTTATAAATTGGATTTTATATGCTTAAAAAAATAATTTATTTTATTATATTTGAATGAAAATTAAAGCTTACATGTAAGCCAAATAAATCAGATGAAAGAGGTGGCGTGATGGACAAGACTAGTTTGAATAATTCACAGCGAGATTACGATAAAGAACCAATACAAATCATTAATTATAGTGTTCTATTTGAATCACATTTAATTTTATTAATAGCCATTTTTGCAGTGCCTTTGCTTATAATTGATCTAAGACACCCCATTATTACTAGTGAGAGTTTAACACTTAGATTTGGTGTTACAGTTATAGCTTGGATATATCTCTTATACACTATATTTTTCGACTATCCAAAACAGTTCAAACTTAAAAAGAGTTATTTTCTATTTGCGCAAAATTCGCTTCAGTATCACTATAAATATCTACAAAAAAAAGAAAATGATTTAGATTTGACTGTTAATCTTGAACACATCAGTAAAGTCTCAAATTGTATTATTTGTGAGCTACCACACAGTTATGGAAGATGGCATTACTTGTCATCGTGGCTACTTTATCGCAAGTCATCTATTGGAGTGCATATCGGTAAAGCAACTTTATTTTTACGCTATCTTATCACCTATACATTTTTTATTTTACCGTACAAATTATGGCGATTACATCGTTCAGGTGAATCATATTCACTTTTGAAAAAAAACTTGTTTATCCAATTTGATAATAGAAATTATTTTTTAGTCAACATTTATTCTCAAAAAGATTTAGATGAGCTTTTGGAATACTTTCAAATACGCAATATACCTGTAAACAAAAAAACCTATTTCATTCCTCATTTACAAAATCAAGGCTGGTTTGTGGATAAAGAAGAAGTATGGACAAATGAATTTAAAAACCAAGGAGAAAAATAAAAATGGCTGATCCAATCTCAAAAACAATCTTGAAAAATCCGAAAAATCCGGGGACAGTATACTAATTAATTACAGTTTGCTTCATATTTAAGTAGATAGATTTTATTTTTGTATCATTTTTTATATCTAAATCTGGGAGATAAAAATGGCAAGAGTAAGAAGAATCGTAATCCCAAATATACCACATCATATAACTCAAAGAGGTGTTCGTTCAATGAATATCTTTTTTAAACATGAAGATTATGAATATTATAAAGAGTTACTATTTGCTCAATGTAAATTGCATGATTTACAGATTATCTCCTATTGTCTTATGACAAATCATGTACATATAATAGCAATACCAAAAAATAAAGAATCCCTTTCAAAGGCTATTGGTGAGACACACAGGCTCTATACAAGAAAAATAAACTTTGAACAAAAAGTAAAAGGACATCTTTTTCAAGAGAGATTTTATTCCACTCCTTTGGATGAAGTTCATTTTTTACATGCTTTAAAATATGTGGAACAAAATCCCGTAAAAGCGTATATGGTTAAATACCCTTGGGATTATAAATATACAAGTGCAAAATATAGATTGAATTTAGTGGATGAAGATAAACTATTATCAAACTATGAAGTAATAGATAATATAGTAAACTACAAAGAATTTTTACAAGAAAACGCACAAATAAAATTGATACAAGAAAAAACAAGAACAGGCAAACCCTGCGGAGACGATAATTTTTATGATAAAATAAAATCATTAACAGGGATTGATTATAAAAATAAAAAAGCGGGACGACCTAAAAGAAATGAAAGTGAAATTAATTAGTATACTGTCCTAGGATTTTGAATCGAAGTAAGCTTTACATATAAGCCAAATAAATCAGATGAAAGAGGTGGCATGAAAGGTTATTGTCTCAAATTGACTATCAAAACAAGTTAAAAGAAGAGAATGAAAATTTGATTGCAAAAAAAAACTTTTATTTGTGAGAGTGATTATTTTGCTAATATAAACATTTTTTCTATTGTATCAGCAGGTAGAGGTTTAGAATAAAAATACCCTTGAATATTTTCACATCCATTTGTAACTAAAAAGTCTTTCTGCTCTTTTGTCTCAACACCCTCTGCAATTACTTTTAAATTTAAACTTTTGCCAAGTGCTATTATTGCTCGTGCAATAGCTGAATCCTCTTCATCATCAGGGAGTTCTCTGACAAATGCTTGATCTATTTTAAGTTTATCTATAGGTAATCTTTTGAGATATGTTAAAGAAGAATATCCAGTTCCAAAGTCATCTACTGCTAGTTCTACGCCTATATCACTAATTTGCTGTAATATCTTTATAGCTTCTTCAGGATTTGTCATAATCTGACTTTCTGTCACTTCAAGTTCTAGCCACTCAGGTTTGCACTCAGTATCTTTAATTAAATTTTGAAGTGTCTCAATAAAATCTTCTTGTTTGAGTTGTTTTACTGCAAGGTTCATAGCAAGCGTGCCAGGATTTAATCCAGCTTTATACCAAAGAGCAAATTGAGTCATGGCTGTTTTCATCACAAATCTATCTAATTCAACGATAAGTCCTGTTGATTCTGCAAGAGGGATAAATTTAGCTGGTGAGACTAATCCCATAGTTGGATGTTGCCATCTCACTAGTGCTTCCATTCCTGTGAGTTTATCTGTTACTCCATTGATTTGTGGTTGATAATAAACTATAAACTCTTCATTTTCTAATGCTACTCTGAGGCTTGCTTCCATGACAACTCTCTCAAATGCAAGTTCTGTCATAGTAGAATTGTAGTACTGAAAGTTATTTCTTCCTTCATCTTTTGCTTTATACATAGCAGAGTCGGCAAATTTCAGAAGATTCTGTGCAGATACTCCATCATCTGGATAGATACTTATGCCTATGCTACATGAGATATAAAGAGTATTCTCAGCAACAATAATGGCTTGAGATAAAGCATTTATTATTTTATTAGCAATAAGAGATGCATCTTGAACTTGAGATAATTTTTCTAAAATAACGGTAAATTCATCTCCACCTAATCTTGCAATACTATCTTCATCTCTGGTGACTTCGAGTAATCGATTACTAATTATTTTTAAAATCTCATCACCAAAGTTATGACCTAAAGAATCATTTATCTCTTTAAAATGGTCTAAGTCTATAAACAATAACGCAATAGTTTTTTTATTGCGTTTTGCAGTTTCTATTGCCTTTTCTAATCTATCGTTGAAGAGAATTCTATTTGGAAGCCCTGTCAATGAATCATGGTGTGCTTGATGGTATAAGATATCTTTTTGTTCTCTTAGCTCATTTTCAGCATAAATTCTTTCAGTTATATCATTGAGAAAACCATGCCATAAAGTACTTCCATCTTCAAGTTTTTCTGGTTTAGCGTGTCCTTCAACCCATCGAATACCTTTTTTTGGTAGATTTACCCTATATTGCATATTCCAATCTTTCATAGTTTTTGCAGAATCTTCAATGGAAGCTTGAATCATTGCTAAATCATCTTGATGTATATTGTCAAATACAGGCTGTACACTATAAAGTACATCTTCAGGAGATGCCTCATATATGTTTTCAATACCCTTGCTTATATAAGGAAAGGTAGCACTTCCATCCGGATAAAGTCTATATTGATACAGAGCTCCAGGTATATTTTCAGTTAGCTTCTGAAGCATTTCATAGCTTTTTTCAAGTTCTTCTTCTAAACCTTTTATCTCTGTCATATCAACATGAGTCCCTACAAGACGCACAACTTTCTTATTATCATTAAAAAACTTTTCAGCTCTAGAGAGAATTGGAACATAGTGTCCATCTTTGTGACGCATACGAAAATTGATACTAAAGCGATCTTGGGGATCTTGTGATGCCAAAAATCGTTCTATTTCCATCCAAGAAAGCTGCACATCATCTGGATGCAATAGCGTTTCGTATGTACTAAAATCATTTTGAAGTTCATCATCAGCATATCCCAATATCTCTTTCCATCGTACAGAGAAAAAGACTTCATTGCTTTGAATATTCCAATCCCAAAGACCGTCATTACTTCCTTTCATAGCGTAAAAGAGACGTTCTTGAAGAATATTTTGCGTTTTTTCAAGCTCCATTTTTTGTGTAATATCAAAAATAATAGAATAGAGATACATTTTACCTTCAAGCTCAATAGGACCAGAATACACTTCTACATCTTTAATTGTGCCATCATGAAGTTTATGTTTAAAATGAAATACTTCTCTCTTTTGCTCTTTTGCCAATTGCATTTCATTTTGAATCTCTTGTGGAGTCAATATATTGATCTCACTCATCTTCATAGCATGCAATGCATCACGATCATAGCCATAAAAGCGTTCAGCACTTTTGTTAGAATCTACTATCTCTTGCGTTAGCGGATCTATAATCAGCTCTATCGCCATGTTTGAATGAAAAAGTGACTTGTATCGCTCCGTCAGTTTACGAAGTTCCTCATAGCCTATTTGTAGTTCTTTTTTGGCATTTTTTACTTCTACAAATAATTTAGAATTAGTGACTAACAATTTTGATTTTATAGAATAGAAAATAAACAATATAATGAGTAAAGTAAGGATAGATGCACCGATAATGATGAGATAAATTATTTCTACTTTTGATAGTTCAAAAGCATAAGTTTTATGAGGATTATATTCGTATATAAACGCATCGAAATCAACATCATGATTTATTAAGCCTAAGACTTTGTAAACATCGGCAATCTTTTCTAATTTATTTTTATCCAAACATCCAATTTTTTTATCACTATTATCATATATAAATTCCTTTAAGACATTTGCTTCTTTTAACAAATCGCTTTTCGTTTTATTTTGAGTATTATATTTATTAAAAATCACTTCAACAGTTTCATTTGTATTGCGAAAAGCATATTCCCAACCTTTCATTGAAGCATCAAAAAAATCTTTTACTAATTTTGGATTATTTTTTATATATTGTGATGATGTATAGAGTATGTCTCCATAAAAGTCAAAACCATAATCTTTTGGTTGAAACATTTTATACTCTATATTTTTATTTCCTAAGGATACGGGTTCATTAGATATATATGATGCCATAGCGTCAGTTTTATTATTAATTAAATCATTAAAATTAAAACTGTGTTGCTGCATTTTTATATCACTAAGATTCAAACCATTTGCATGCAACATAGCTGTAATTGCAGCTGTATCAGTTGCATCATCAGTAATCATTAACCTTTTATTTTTTAAATCACTTATCTTTTGAATGCCACTATCTTTAGTAACTAACAACATAAGAGGGGATTCTTGAAATATCGCTCCTAGTGCAACTATATCTTCTCCATGAGCTTTATCAATGAGTAAAGATGGTCTTCCAATAGCAAAGTCAGCTCTCTTTTCTTTAGTGTAAGTAGCCTTATTTAAATCATAAGTAAATTGTTTTATTTCCACATCTAAGCCAGCATCTTTATAAAAGCCTTTTTCCTTAGCCATATAAAAACCAGCAAACTGAAACTGATGTAACCAACTAAGTTGTAAAGTTACTTTTTGATCAGCCATAAGGATTGGGTTAAAAAGAAAGAGCAAGAAAAAAAGGTTTATAAAGATGTTGTTTTTATTCATGGTTTAATTATTCCATATAAAGTTATGTTGGTGCTTAAATATAATGGCTACATTTTTTCAAGCTTTATTAAAAATCATATTTTTTTAAAATTATACCAGCAATAATCTGGGGGGCAGTACAGTATACTGATTAATTGCAACTTGCGATATATTTGAGCAAGTAGATTTTATTTTTCTCGGTCCCATGCTTTACTTGGGAGTGTATACTGCTATTTATTTTATTTTTACATGTATGCATACCAAGGGCATTTCTTTGGGGGCACATTCCCAAGTCCAACTTGGAACGAGTAATATTGTTAATTAGAATATATTATCAAGATAAGAACTTACTATTCCAAAACTTGATTTATTTGTTTTATAATCCGATTTTTTTGAAGAGTCTAAAAGAGTTTGTACTTTATAATTAATCAGTATCCTGCCCCCGAATTTTGTAAGACAGTAAATCATAATTAACAAATATATATTTTGTTACAAAAAGTAATTAAATAGATGTTATTTATAAATTGGAGGATATATGCTTGTTTAAATAATTTATTTTGTTATATTTAAATGAAAATGAAAACTATAACGCTTTACATGTAAGACAAATCAATCAAATAAAAGAGGTGGCATAAATGAACTTTTTAAAATGGATCTTAAATATTTTGTTTGGATGGATAATGGATATCCCTTTTCAAAAGATGAATTGGGCTTCTGTAAAGGAGTTCTTACTTGTCCCTAAGACACCAGTAGGAACAATATTACCTGTACAAAAAGTGTATTTAGACAGTATTTTTGGGATATCTATCTTTTTGGGATTGGCAGTATTGATCAATGAAAACTCCATGGCTTCGTGCTCGTCGTGTCAATCTTTGATAGGTTTTATGAGTTTGTTTTTTCCAAATATGATAGAGATCTCACATCATAGTGCTATACCACAGATAGTGATGTTTGAATTATCATTTGCATATTTGATTATGCCCTTGTTTATATCTCTTTTTTTATTGCGAAATCGAAATATTAAATACAATATAATTGATATCTCAAGTAGACGCTTTATATTCGGTTATCTATTAAATTTAGTGTTCTTATGCTTTGTGGCGTATGTAAGTATGCAAGGTAATATTTCATTTTTATTTCATCCTAATTCAAGGCTAATAGGAAGAGCAAAATTAATTGATTTATTTCTTCAAACAAAAATCGGATTAAGTGCATTTATTTGGATGTTATTTTCTCTCACATCATCAGGTTTAGGTGTATGGATTTTAATGAATATTGTAATAGTGAAAAATCTTATAAAAAAGGCAAACAATGAAAATTTATAATACTTTACAATCAAAGAATGGAGGTTAAAAATGAGTATTACGTTAAAAAAATCCGAAAATCCGGGGACAGTATACTAATTAATTACAGTTTGCTTCATACTTAAGTAGATAGATTTTATGTTTGTGGCATTTTTTATATCTAAATTTTGGAAATAGAAAATAATTCTACTAACAGTAATATTCACATTAAATTACTGTAATATCAGTTACTATAATTTATATCACTATTCTTTGAAGATATGTGAAATAAAAAAATCATCTTTTTAGTTTTTCATTGACTTAATAAAAGACTCATAAATCGTTTCTAATTCGAGATCTTTTTCTAAGAGATTTTTATTGTCTTCGACGACAATGTGTTCTAAAATAGCGACACGTTTTAAGAGGTACTCAAACATCTCTTTATTGATATCTGGAAGCATATTGTGCATAAATGGATCTTTACAACGTCCTTTTTCTATCGTATGTGCAGGAATACCGATAGCAGTGGAACATGCAGGAACATTTTTTACGACAACGGAGTTTGCACCGATTTTAGAATGCTCGCCAATAGTGATATTTCCAAGTACTTTCGCACCCGCACCGACGACGACATGATGGCATATAGTTGGGTGCCGTTTGCCAGGTTCCAAACTTACTCCGCCGAGTGTGACGCCCTGGTAGATAAGCACATCATCTTCGATGATAGTTGTTTCACCTATGACCACACCAAAGCCATGATCGATAAAAACACGTTTACCGATGGTCGCGGCTGGATGGATGTCGATATTGGTTATGATCTGATTAAGACCCATAACTGTACGTGCTAGTTGCTTGAAACCGTTTTTATGCAAACGATTTGCAACTCTATACCAAGCAATAGCCCAGACACCGGGATAATTGAACAAAAAGTTTGTATACGACGTAAGCGCCGGATCGTTTCTATATGCGTTTGAAAAATCTTCTTTTATTTCACTAAATAAGCCCACTGAAACCCTTTATCTGGTTGTTCTAAGATAACCATTTTGGTACATATAATTTTCTAATTTTTGAAGTGTATCATTTTTTTCTTCTTCTGTTATAAAATCACTCTGTAACAGATTCGTTTTAAGTTTGATTAATAATTCTCGTGCATTATAACCCATATCATCAAGAATATCCATAACACTGATAGAATCTTCTATATTATAGAGTTTAAATCCATCTTCTGTGATCTCGACACTACATTCACTCGGATGAGAAAAGAGGTTATGGTTCATGCCCAAAGTCTCTTGATACGCTCCAACATTGAAAAATCCTAAGAAATACTCTTCATTATCAAGATCTACGTCATGCAGATAAAGTGGTTTTTTTGGATCAAAACCTATCTCCCCATCGCTGTCACATGTGATATCCCATAAAGATGCCGGACGGATTGCTTTTTGATCGAGTCTATCAAGTGGCATAATAGGAAAACTTTGACCCAGACCCCAATAATCCGGAAGACTTTGAAAGATGGAACTGTTTATCAAGTAACGTTCTTGAAGTCTTTCTTGAAGCTTTTTGATCTCTTGTGTTGGACTTTCTTGAGAGATATACAAAGCTTTTTTAATGATATTGTGCGCTAGAATCTCTGCATTTGATCTATCTTGAAGGTCGATATATCCAAGATCAAAAAGAGTCAAAAGTGATTCGATATGATCGAGTGCATCGTGGAGGTATTCCATAGCATTTTTAGGGGTTAAAAGATCATATAACTCTCGAAGTTCTTCAATCAATGGAGGATTTATCTCTTTGAATTTGATATGTTGCATCTGATAATCTTGAGTGAAAAGCTCCAAAACAGGCGCAATCAAAACAGCATGAGATGCAACAATAAAACGGCCTGATTCTGTGTAAATATTTGGATGTTCAACAGATTTTGAGTTACTTACTTCACGAAGAAGGAAAACAACATCATTTGCAAACTCTTCGATAGAGTAGTTTTTAGCAGATTCATTTTTATGCTGAGAGTATTCTACAGCAAGACCGCCCCCGATATTGATGCTGTTAAGTGCGTCTGCACCCATTTTTTTAAGTTCTGCATAGATATTTCCCGCTTCTCTCAGTGCGCGTTTCAGAGGCGAGATATCCGACATTTGAGAGCCGATATGAAAATGGAGCATCTTAAAGTGTTCCATTTTATTTGAATCACGAAGCAACTGCATCGCCTCTAAAATTTCAGTAGAAGTGAGACCGAATTTTGCATCCATTCCTCCACTTTTTGCCCATGTACCGCTTCCTGAGCTATGAAGGCGAAGACGAATACCGATATTTGGCATCTTAAGATCACAAGACTCAGCAACCTCTAAAATCGTTTCTAATTCCCCTAAACCTTCGATAGTAATAGTGATATTATGTCCGCTATGAGCCGCGATAAAACCAAGCTCGATGAGTTCAGTGTCTTTAAATCCATTAACAGTGATAGGATAACCAAGGGGAGTGTAGCTCATCGCCAAGAAAAGTTCCGCTTTTGAACCTGCTTCAAGACCGTAACCTCTGTTCTCTCCACAATGTGCTATGGCTTCGACAACATTTGGAAACTGATTTACTTTAAGAGGAAAAACAGCGTTAAACGTTCCGTTATAACTGTTTTCTGAGATAGCATTTGAAAATGAGCTATAAAGAGTATCGATTTGTTTTTGAATAAGATGTTCAAAACGAAGTATTAAGGGACCACGAAGACCTGAAGCGCGAACTTTTTGTGTGATATCTATGATAGAGGGCTTACTTCCGTAGTTGATACAAACCTTACCATTTTTGATAACAAAGTTGTCATTTCCCCAAAGATCAATTCCGTAATTTCTCATATATTTCTCCTCTTATATTTCACAAATTGGGATGATTTGTTCTGTTTTTTCATCTAAGTTTTTTATCCAAATTTTGTTCTCTTTAAACTCATTTTCACCGATAATGGCACAATATTTTGCATTGGCTTTATCCGCATTTTTGAGGTGAGTTTTCAGGTTTCTTGATTTGTATGAAACTGTGGCTTTTTCTGTTTTTCTTTTTATTTGAGCAAGCGAGATCACAAGTTCTACCGCTTCATCATCCATAGCTCCAAAGTAAGTGCCCTCACGAGAAGTTTCTGGCATAACGATAAGTTCTAAAAGTCTCTCGATTCCTATGGCAAAACCAACTGCAGGTGTCGCTTTTCCATCAAGAAATTCTACAAGTCTGTCATAACGTCCGCCTCCAGCTATGGCACTTTGTGCGCCGATATTGTCACTTACAAATTCAAAGGCCGTTTTTGAATAGTAATCAAGTCCACGAACTAAATGGTTATCTATCTCAAAATCAATTTTGTTTGAGCTCAGTATCTTTTTTAGGTTTTCAAAATCTTCCTTACATGTAAGGCAAAGATTGTTTAAAAGTTTTGGAGCATTCACATAAAGTGTCTGACATTTCTCGCTTTTACAATCCAAAACACGGATAGGATTTGTCTCTTTACGACGTTGGCAATCTTCACATATCTCATCGATACACTCATCTAAAAATGAAACCAAACTATAGCGATACTGAGGCATACAGTTACTATCACCCAAAGAGTTGAGTTTGAGTCTGTAACCGATACCAAGAGCATTGAAAATATCAGCAATCATCATGATCATCGTCGCATCTTCATACACGCTATCTTCGCCAAAACTCTCCACTCCAAACTGGTGAAACTCTCTCAAACGACCTTTTTGCGGACGTTCATAACGAAACATAGGACCGTGATAGAAAAATTTATAGTTTCCCCCAGCCTTGTCAAATTTGCTTTGAACAAATGCACGTACAACGCCTGCCGTTCCCTCAGGACGCAAACAAACATCGTTTTCACCTTTGTCTATAAACTGGTACATCTCTTTACCGACGATGTCACTTGACTCGCCAACTGAGCGTTTAAAAAGGGCTGTTTCTTCTAAAAGCGGTGTTTCTATATAAGAAAATCCATAATTTTTTGCTATTTTTGTTGCGACTTCTATAAAATATTCAAATCTCTGTGATTCTAGTATGTCATTCATTCCACGAAGTGATTGTATCATTTAGTTTTTTTCCTCTATAAAATTGATAATTTGTTTTGTTATTTCATCTATATGTAAAGATGCGTCTATCTCTAAAAGCTCTACATGTAAAGCACGTGCCGCCTTAATAAGAGAATCTTGAATCGATAAAAGATAATCAATCCCGCGTCCTTCGATCTTGTCATGCTCTTTTTGTGAAAGTCTATATGTCAGCTCTTCTCGTGAGAGCTTTAACACAACCGCTTTTGATGGAAATATATCCTTACATGTAAAGCGATTGAGCTCGATGAGTTTTTCCATTTCAAAATGTCCGACGACATCGGCGTAGGCTATACCTGAGATTACACTTCTATCAGAGATGATAAGTTTATCAAGGTTTGGTTCAACGACTTCTGCGACATGCTCAGCGCGATCAGCCAAGAAAATCAAAAGTTCTGCAATCGGGCTTTTTATCTCAGAGAAGAGGGCGATTTCACGAAGTTTTACTCCAAGCTTTGTTGCTCCTGGTTCTTTGGTGATAATGGCATCAGGATAATTTTCTTTTAAGGCTTGTATCTGCGTACTTTTCCCCGCTGTATCGATCCCCTCGATTGTTATATACATATCATCTGCTTTTGTATCATCGCTTGTACTTCACGAGGAAGGAGATGCTCTGTTTTTCCGTTAAACTTTAAAAGATTTCTCACAATAGAAGAACTGATAAACGCATGTTGAAGTTTTGGCATCAGATACACTGTTTCTATCGTGTCATCAAGTGAATTGTTCAGATACCCAAGTTGAAGTTCAAATTCAAAGTCACTCACCGCGCGCAGTCCGCGAATGAGAATGCTTGCACCTACAGTTTTTGCAAGTTCAACTGTGAGGTTATTAAATCCTACAACACGGACATTTGAGAGAGTTTTTACAGCTTCTTTTGTCATGTCAACTCTTTGTTCTAAAGTAAACATCGGGTTTTTCTCTTGAGAATCAGCCACAGCGATGATCACTTCATCAAAAAGACCCAAAGCTCTTTCAATAATATCAAAATGACCGTTGGTGATAGGATCAAAAGTCCCCGGATAAAGTGCAATTTTATTCATTTTCATCCCATCTTTTGTATAAGTCGTTTTCAATTCCAAGTAAGTCAAACCACTTGCCAATCATAAAGTTTTCCATCTCTTCAAGTGTTGTTTGCTCACTGTAGTACGCCATAACAGGAGGTGCTATGATAATTCCTAAAGATGCAAGTTTATGCATATTTTCCAAAGCGATAGCAGAAAATGGCATCTCACGTGGTGCTAAAAGTAGAGTTTTGCGCTCTTTTATCATCACAGAAGCCGCGCGCGTTGTGAGATTGTCAGATATCCCGCAAGCGATCTTTGCAAGCGTGTTCATACTACATGGAATAATCATCATAGCATCCACCTTGAAACTTCCGCTTGCGATGGATGCTGCAATATTTTTTTCATCATGAACGATGATATCTTGCTCTTTATCTAGGACTATTTTTGCATGATCTGAGATTATAAGATGTTTTTGGATACCCTTTGGTAACAAAGAGAGAACTTTAAGTCCTAAACTCGCACCGCTTGCACCACTTATGGAAACTACTATTTTTTTCATTGGATTTGTACTCTCTTTACTCCGACGACTTTCGCCCTCAATTTTTTCCCATCAGATTTACGAACAGCGATAATATCGCCTTCTCTGCCATCTTGCTCAGCGACAACATCAAAAGTGATAGACACACCGCCATCTTCTATAAAAGCGTTTGCATGTTCATCTCTTCGTACGATACTGAGTAACTCAATATCATTTTGAGTCAATATATCGTCGGATTCTAGTGAAAATTTGCTTTGATATTGATGATTTGTAATGTCACCAAGTGGATCTGCTCTAAAGCTTAAAAACTTCACACTCTTGATCTTCGTGTTTTCAAAAGAGATTTTTTCATGGCGTTTGATTTTTTTTGTCGTAATAACAACGTCAATATCAGCATCTAAAATATAATCAAAAAAGATCATCTTATGATCAGGTGTCACAATAGAGAAAGTCGAATAGTTTTTATATAAAGTCTGTTTTTGTAATGAAAGTGAAAATGTTTTTGGCAGTTTTGTGAGATAAGAACGAGGATAAACTCTGAGACTTTTTATCTTTAAAGTTGGATATTTCGTTAAAAACTCTTTTTTAAGAGCATCTGAGATTTTATCGATATCGATGCGAGATTTTTCTCGAAAATTGATATATCTAACATCATTTTTTTTGATCTGTATTCCATGATCTTTAAAGATTTCTATTACTTTCTCAGCGCTCGTTCGAAGCATATGTTTGTCATCATCATAGGAAAAAAGTAAAAAATCGTTTTCACTCTCTTTGGAAATATCGCTTGCATAAATATCTCTGCCTTTTGTCTCATAATTTTCTTGCAAAGTGATCGCATGAAGCTGCAAAGTCAAACAAAAGAACAATAAAACAGTTTTTAAAAATAACATCAAATCTCCAAAATAAAAGCGCTATTTTAACATATAACTTTTATAAAAATTGACATATAATAGGGCAGTACAAGAAATTCAAAGGGTCAAATTATGATAAATGATAAAAATTATAATGAATTTAGTGACAGAATAGAAAAATATTTAAATGAGAATATTTTTGACCAGCAAGAAGCTGTAAATATCTTAACGAAAACTCTTCTTCGGACAAATTTGCTAAAAACAAACAAAAGAGTACGAGCACTTTTTACCTTTATCGGCCTGCCAAACAGTGGTAAACATTATCTTTGTGAACTTCTTTTACAAGCTGACAGTGAGTTAAAACAGATCAAAATATTTAATATGGATAAATACAGCGGCAATTTTTCTATGGGTATGGAACAGTTAAATGCTCCAATTATAGAATCAGAAATCATCGCTTTTGTAGAGGAAAATCCCAAATCTATTCTTCTTTTTGAAGATATGGAAAAAGCAGATCTCCAAGCGCAACTTTCGTTATATACACTCTTCTCTGATAATGAAAAGGGAAAAACAGATTTTTCTAACGTCATCGTGATCATGACGACGACGCGTCTTGGTTCACTTATCCAGCGTCAGGATTTACGTGAACTTTTTATCAATGATCCTCTTCAAGCACATACATTTTTGATGGAAAGACTCAGTCGTGAAGTTGTTATCTTAAATGCTGCAAAAGAGGAGGCATTTGATAAAAAACTTCTTTCTCTTCTTAATGAACATACCATCATTCCTTTTAACCGTTTAAGCCTCACGACACTTATCAAGATTGGTGCAAGAACACTCAATCAAACTTCACAGAGTTTTAACAAAGAGAGCGCCATTGTGATAGAATACAAACATTTTGATAAGTTTGTTTCCCTTTTAACCCTTTCTCTCACTCCTTATCTCAACGCCAGACATATTATAAGAAAACTTCCAGAACTTCTTTTTAGTAAAATATATGATGCCATGAAACTCAATGTAAAAATGAAATATATCCATTTTGATCTTGATGATATATCGGTAAATTTTGCAGAGGAAATTTTAAAAGAGCAAAATGTTTTTACAAAAAAAACAGCAAAACAACACTATCGAGTGACCCTTGAATGGGAACTAACCACGGAGGATGAGAGCGTTACTTGTAAGATAACAAATGCCTATTATAGTAAGGAAAAACTCTCCATATTAAATGAAGAAGATTTACATGTATCAGATATTAGGTTTGCTGATGTAGCTGGACAGCAAAGAGTAAAAAATGAGCTTTTGGAGGTTTTGGCGCTTCTCAAAGAACCTCAAAGATTGGAACATTTTGGTATGTTGCCGCCAAAAGGTATGTTTTTGTTTGGACAGCAGGGGATGGGTAAAAAACTTTTAGCCCGTGCTTTTGCCTGTGAAAGTGATATGCCATATATTACAATTAGCGGAGCTGATTTATTTAATGAAGCTGTGATACGTAAAGCTTATGCAAAAGCATATGTTTCTGCACCAGCGATTGTGATCTTAGAAGATATTGATATTCAGGGTGTTGTTGGCGGTATTATCTCAAAGATGAATATCACACCGCTTATCGAAGAGTTGGATAATTTGAGTCAAACTTTTGAAGCTCCGGTTTTTACGATTATTACGCTTAGTGACATTGTAGATATCCCCGAGGAACTTAACAAGGCAGGGCGGATAGATATACGTATAGAAGTACCAAAACTTGATATCGAAGCTAGAAGATTTTTTATAGAAGAAGTATTGAAAAAACCGCATGATGCTACGATAGACGTTGAAAGAGTAGTACGCTATATTTCTGGTTTAGGTGGTAATGAACTCAAACGCATAGGGGAAGAAGCATCATTACAGTGCGCAAGAAAAGGGTTGAGGGAACTCACCGAAGAGATACTCTTAGAACAGATAAATATTATCAAATACGGTACAAAACTTGAGAATAAACAGATACGTGATATAGAAACTTCAATGGCAAAAACTGCGTATCATGAAGCAGGGCACGCGGTACTTTCTTTTACACTTTTACCAAATATCAAGATTGAGCAGGTAACGGTTGCACCTCGAAGTGAAGCGCTTGGATTTGTCTCTTATCATAACGATGACTATATCGATGCCACTTCAAAAGAGGAGCTTTTCAATGATGTTTGTGTTTTACTTGCAGGACGCATCGCAAAGATGGAAAAATTTGGCGAGTCTGGCATGGAAACTGGAGCAATCAGTGATCTTGAAGTTGCTAATATGCAAGCTTATGCGGCTATAGCACTTTTTGGTATGGATGATGAGTTGGGTTATATCAACGTCACAGGGATAGAATCTGTTTATGGTAGAAAAATACTTTCTAAAAGAATAGAAGAGCGTCTTCTTGTTTGGATGAATGATGCAAAAGAAAAAACACTCCAAGAAGTAAAAAGATTATGGCCGGCTATTGAAGCTGTCGCGAAAGAACTCATTGCTAAAGAAGTAGTAGATGGAGAAGAGCTAAAAAATATCATTGATAAAGCACTTGTGTAGCATCTAAAAATCGCACATCAGAGATTTTCAAGGCTATGTTAAGTACAATAACAGCTATTAATTTTTGTAAAGAAGTGATTGAATGATAAAACTAGATAAATTGAATGGTTTGAAACCTGTGTTGGCACTCTTTTTTGTGCTGATCTCTCTTATGGTAAGCCATCTCAGCGCACGTGAGTTGCCAAATATGTGTAGTCGTGACCAAAATATGAATGAGTTTACGATCCTTAGTTACCACGAAATCGCAGAAAAGGGTGAAACTCTCGATACAACTTATACCGTTAGTCCTGCACATTTCGAGGAACAAATGCGTTGGTTGCTAGATAACGGTTACCATTTTATCAATGTAGATGATATCTTAAAGTATCGTCAACATGGGAAGCCATTACCAGATAAAGCCGTGTTGATCACTTTTGATGATGGGTATCAGTCAGTTTATGAAAATGCATATCCGATTATCAAAAAATACAAGATTCCGACGGTAATTGCGCTAGTGGGTAACTGGTTAAAATCTAAAGATAAGGTAGATTTTAGCGGTCAGATTATTGATAGAAATAAATTTTTGGGTCAAAAAGAGATCAAAGAGATGGTTGCTAGTGGACTTGTAGAAATTGGCAGCCATAGTTATGGCCTTCATCATGGCATCATCGGTAATCCTCAAGGTAATATGGAGCCTGCCGTGACAACTCGTCAATGGCTTACTAATAAAAAACAGTATGAAGATGAAAAAAGTTATAAGAAACGAATATATAAAGATTTATTGGAAAATAATACATTTTTAGAAAAATATACAGGACAAAAACCTCGCGTGATGGTTTGGCCTTATGGGCATTATAATATAGAAGTACGCCATATCGCTGAAGAGTTAGGTATGCCTGTTGGTTTAACATTGGATGATGGCAGTAATACACGTAAAACACCATTGTGGGGGCTTCGCCGTATCTTGGTTGATGGCAAAATGACACTCAAAGATTTAGATCAAGATATGTGGGTTAGAAATGCCAATTTCACCGATGATGACCGTGCAACGAAAGCGGCACATATAGATATGGACTATATCTACGATAAAGATCCGGCTCAAACAGAGAAAAACTTAGGCGATCTACTTGAACGTATAAAAAAGTTGGGTGTAAATACTGTTTATCTTCAAGCTTTTGCTGATCCAGATGCAAATGGTGCAGCGGACGCAGTTTATTTTCCAAATAGAAATTTACCTGTAAGAGCGGATCTATTTAACCGTGTTGCTTGGCAGATTGGAACTCGTACACAGGTAAAACGTATCTATGCTTGGATGCCGATGATAGCTTGGCAGTTGCCCCAAAATAATCCAGCGGTGAAAGATACAGTGGTGACTTTGCAAGTTGATCCTACTCACCTCAATATGGGTTATCCAAGATTGTCTCCATTTTCTGCAAAAGCGAGAAAAGTGATCAAAGAGGTTTATGAAGATTTAGGTAAATCAGCGTATATTGACGGTATATTATTTCATGATGATGTCACTTTGTCTGATTATGAAGATGACAGTATCATGGCACACGAACAATATAAAAAATGGGGATTGTCATCAACTGTAGCAGAAATTAGAGCTGATAGAAAGCAGTTTCAAAAATGGACAAAACTTAAAACAAAATATCTGGATGATTTTGCAATGGAGTTGTCACAAATTGTAAGAAATGAACAACCAGGATTGGTTACAGCACGTAATTTATATGCGCAAGTTGCGTTAAATAAAGATGCACAGGAATGGTATGCTCAAAGCTTGGCAGAATCGATCAACATGTATGATTACACAGCGATTATGGCAATGCCGTATATGGAACAAGCAAGCAACAGTGAAGAGTTTTATGATAAGATAGTTAATCATGTAAAAGAGCAAAAATGTGGTTTAGAGCGTACAGTTATCGAGTTGCAAACTGTAAATTGGAGAAACGGAGATGAAGCAATCTCTTCTGAAGAATTGAGTAGTACAATAAAGCATCTATATGATTTAGGGGTGAATCATATTGCATATTATCCGGATAATTTATATAAAAATAATCCTGATGCTGATACGATTAGAGCGAGTTTTGCACAAAAAAAACTCTATATACATACGTTAATACCGAATAAATAAGGGAGCTTTATGATAACTTTTTATGTGTGGCTACATGTAGTTTGGCAGGTATTGCTGAGTTATATCTTTTTTTATCCATTATTTATGTCAACTTTATGGATGATAGGTGCTATTTTCTTTTATTTTAAAAATGAAAAGCCTTATTTAAAAGAGATCATTCCACCTCTTCGGGCAAATGAAACTTGGCCCGGAGTAAGTATCTTAATCCCATGTTATAACGAAGGGCAAAATGCTATTGAAACAATTACATATGCCTTGAATGTTCAATATCCTGAATTTGAAGTTATCGCGGTTAATGATGGAAGCAAAGATGATACATTAGAAATTTTACTAAGTTTAGCTCAAAATAATCCTAAATTAAAAGTTGTTAATCTTGCAGAAAATCAAGGAAAAGCACTAGGTCTTCAAGCGGGTGCCTTGGTTTCTAAATATGAATTTTTAGTAGGTATCGATGGTGATGCCTTGATCGATCCTTTTTGTTTACATTGGATAGTGAAGCATTTTATTCGTTATCCTCAAGTTGCAGCAGTTACAGGGAACCCTCGTATACGAAATCGCACTAGTTTACTTGGTAAAATTCAAGTTGGAGAGTTTTCTTCGATAGTTGGTATGATTAAACGTGCACAGAGAAGTTTTGGACGTTTATTTACTGTTTCTGGTGTTATTACAGGTTTTAGAAAAGCAGCTGTGCATGAAGTAGGCTACTGGAGTCCTGATATGCTCACAGAAGATATTGATATCACTTGGAAGCTTCAAAGCAATGGTTGGGATGTCCGTTTTGAACCTCGTGCACTAGTGTGGATTTTGATGCCTGAAACATTGATGGGACTATGGAAACAACGTTTACGTTGGGCTATGGGCGGTGCTCAGGTGATGCTAAAAAACTTTAAGGTTTTATTTCAACCAAAGCAGACTCACCTTTGGGGTCTTATGACTGAGTTGTTACTTAGTATGCTTTGGGCTTATAGTATGATTATTGTCTTTTTGGTTTGGGTACTTGATAAATTTATGGATCTTCCATATTTGATGGTTACCGATTCACCGATTTTACCAAATGAAAGTAGCATTATTTTGATTGGTGCATGTCTAATCCAGTTTTATGTCAGTAAATGGTTGGATGGACATTATGATAAAGGGATGGGTCAAAACTATTTTTGGATGATTTGGTATCCATTTGCATTTTGGTTTTTAAATCTTTTTACGGCTGTTACAGCTCTTCCAAAAGTTTTATTTGCAAAGAAAAAAAGAGCTAGATGGGTCAGTCCAGATCGTGGTGCGCACCAACAGATAAAAAAAGTGAAAGGTTAAAATCTATGGAAACTTTAATTATCAATAAACGTCATGAACTCCCTCGTGCTAAAAGAATGTTCTGGGATTTTATAACACTTTTACTTTGGCTTGGGTGGATTTATCTATGGAAACCTTTGATTATAGTGTTTTATAAGATACTCACTTTAAAAGCAAATCCGGATGAGATATCGGATGTCATTCTCAATAATATTGGTGTTATCCCTGTTCATAAAGCACTATTTATGCTTATTGCTACACCTATAGTATTATTTATATTATCAAGATTAAATAGACATATGTCCTCAAGTAAGCATGTGCAATATCAGCCTGATGAGTATGCAGAGTATTTTCAAGTAAATAAAACTCAATTAGAAGAGTGTGTCAATAGTCAATTAGTAACAGTTCACCATGACGAGCATGGTCATATAACTAGTTTAGAGACAAAAATTTAGAATAGAAGTAAGAAGTAAATGATCCCTTTCATGATCATTTATGGGAGTTAAGTAATTTCTTTACAACACTGTTTTGGTTCACGTTTACTTCATATAAAGCATCGTCTACACGTTTAAAATAACTTCTGTTTTGATTGGTAACGGATATCTCTGTCATAACTGTAAATTTTGGTATTCCTTCCTCCTCATACCCTTCTATGAATTATTTTAGCCGTCAAGCTTTTTCATGTGTGAGAAAAAACAAGTCTTTTTGAATTATAATGCCATATCTTTTAAATTGTGAGGGGTAGTATGAAATGAGAGTGAATCAAAAAGAGCGAAAATCCCTATTTTAGACGGTTTGAGGCGATTTTTACTTATGTTTCATCTTTAAAAAATTTTACACTTCTGCACTATCTTGCATTATTGCGAAAATAGTGGGCTATTTAATGAAAAAAGCTCGGTAAATCTATCTACTCCTACATACTACTCAATAACCACGCTATCGGTATTTATAGCTCATTTACACGTATGAAAATTACAGCGTAATGTGCAGCTGCTTTTATCTCTCATTTTTATAACATATAAGTGTTGCAAAGTTGTGGTAAAAGTGTGACAAAGGAACACGACTAAGGAACACAAAGGAACAGATAGAAAGGAACACTTTTTATACAAATAAAGGAACAAACTATCATTTTTAAATTAAAACAATAGTTTTATCTAGGATTAGCGCTACTATACTTAGCATAAAATTCACTTAACCATTTATCCGCTTCAAGAGTTCCAGCTATAGGATGCGTATACGAAAAAAACTCTAGGTAAGTTAACTCACTCCAATTTTTTGGCAATTTTTTTCTATCTACTTCAATACGTGCCCAATCAAGAGTATGTTCCTTGTTCCAAACTACAAAAGCTACCTGTGCTATATCTTTTCTTTGAAAGAGCGTTTTACTAAGGTTAAACATCGTCGTAGCTACACCATTCCAATCTTGTGCACCTCCCCAAAACATCGTTGTACTTATATGAACATCAATATGATTAAAACCTTCATCTTCTCCCGCTATTTGCTCATTAATATATGCATTTGTTATCTGAGGCGAAACACTTTTGATACGGCCAGTAATGTTACTGGCCTATTTTAATATAATAAAAGTCCTTTGCTAAGCTTTTATCCTCTGTCCATTTTGTACTTACATTATGTTTTTTAGAGAAATTATAAGCTTCAACTCCTAAAAGTTTTTTTGTTTTATCTAAGTTTTTTGGTCTTACATGCTCGTCAACTGCATTGTTTCTCCATCCCCAAAAATATATTTTATCGGCTCCTTCAATATCTGAGCGATAAGGGGCTATATCTTGCGCTCTAACATGATTGTTTTTATGAATATTTATATCCATGTTTTTATTAAAATGTTCAAATATAACACTTGGTTTAAATGGGTTATTTGCATCAAATTTTAGCCCTAATAGTTCAAAGATTAAGTTATATATATCAGGAGGTATAATAGTATCTATATTATATCCTGGGCGAACATTGTAAGGCTGTATTATTTATCTTTATAAATTGAATTTAAAATGATAGTGTTTTGTTTACATGTAAGGTTAAAAAAGTAGGATACTATTATTTTAAATTCAAATTACTATCATTTTAAAATCGGTTGTACAACTGCGGAGAAGATATGAAGTGTCTACATGATAAAGTATTAAGCAATTATGAGAGTATGAAAGAGTACGCGAAACTGCTTTTAAAGAATCAGGAAAAGTGCGAGTAAAATATGTATTTTTTTAAGATAGTTACCAATAGGTTACCAAAGAGTAAAATGATTAAACCTTAAAGAGGCTTTTAAACTTCGTATTTTAGGGGTTTTAAATGGGTTTTGTGGTGGTACCTGCGGGCGGACTCGAACCGCCATGTCTCGCGACAGCGGATTTTGAATCCGCCGTGTCTACCATTTCACCACGCAGGCATTTTTTGAAGAATAGAATTATACAAAAAGAATTATTAAAATAAGATTTAGAAGGCGTGTTTAAATTATAAATCTATTGGACGATATAGATGCATTGACCTTAATGGAACTTTTATTGCTTAAAAGGTTTTATGAGTAAACGCACGAGAGATGGAGATGTGATATGAGAATAACGCAAAGTATGTATTATCAGGTTCAAAATGCCAATTCAAACAACGTTGCACAGAAACTTTTTGATGTAAACAAACAAATTTCATCGGGACAGAAGTTTCAATATGCGTATGAAGCACCGACCTCATTTGCTGACACAATGAGACTTGATAATGAAATCAATACTTTTAAGCAAGTATCTACTAGTGCAAACAGTGGACTTAAATTTTCTCAACAAACTGATTCAACTATAAGTTCGATTACAACAACTCTCGATCAGTTTAAAACAAAACTTATACAGGCTGCTTCAGCTGCTAACTCTCCTGAGAGTATGAAAGCATTAGCTGGTGAGATGAGAGGACTTGAGACACAACTTAAAAATTTGGCAAATACATCTATCAATGGTCAATATATTTTTTCAGGTTCTAAAGTTAATCAAAAACCTATAGATGCGAATGGAAATTATTTAGGAAATGATCAGTCTTTAACATCATTCTTAGGTTCAAATGCTACTCAAGCATATAATATCCCCGGTTCTGATATGTTTTTAGGTCAAGAGAATACGACTAAAAGAATGATTACAACAAATGTACAACATTTAAATCAATCTGTTCTTCATCCAGAAATCATGACAGATACTTCATTGTCTGCGAGTAATGGTACACAGCAGTTTATAGTACCAAGCGACACGATAAGAGACCTTGTGGGTGCTTCTAGTACTGCTGTAAATAATACAAATTCTCAAAACCATTTTTATATTGCTGGAACCAATCATGATGGTTCTACTTTTAAAACAACTATCAATATGAATGATGGTGATACGGTTCAAAGCCTGCTTGATAAGATTGGTCAGTCATATGGCAATACATCTACAAATAAAGTTGTCAATGTCAATTTAAATGCAGTAGGACAAATTGAGATTCAAGACAATTTACCTGGAAGTTCGAAACTTGATTTTCATATGGTAGGTAATGTTGATCCGGCTGGTGCTGTGACCGACCTCGATAAACTCAATAATAATGGTACTCCAATAGTTGAATTCACAAAAAGTGCAGTATCTAGCTATACAACTACAGTTGGTCAAACAGAAAATCCAGCTGTTCCTGGTAGTTTTACATTAAACATGAATTTAAGAACGAAATCTGGAGATTTAGCTACAAGTACTACGCCGTTGACAGATATTTTTCAATCAAATATTGGCTCTATCAGTTTAGGTGGTCAAAATATAGATGCTAGTACTGTTGCAAGCTCTTTGACCGTAACGCCAACAACGACAGTACAAGATCTTATAAATTCAATCCAAAATACATATAGGGGATCTGCAACTGATTTTACAGCAAATATTTCCAATGGGCAGATCAATTTTTCTACATCTGCTCAACCAAATAATATTAATGTTCAATTAACATCTATGGATAAGTCTTTACCGACACCTCAATCCATTGCTGCCCTCGCATCCGATGCCGGTATTAGTTATGATAACGCAAATTTTGCAAAATCTGGGAATCAGCTTATATCTAATATTCCTCAAATTGTTAATTCAGATAATTCATATGCAACTGACAGTACAAAACTTGCAGATGTTTCAGGTAGTTCTCCATTTGTATCAAGTGGAGTGTTTAAACAACTTAATCTCAATGGTTTAGATATAAATGGAAATGCAATGAATGCAAATATAACATTTAGAACTGTTGCTGATGGTGGTTCAAATTTTACAGTTACTAATCCTATAACAAATCTACTAACTACATATCCTATACTAGATGCATCAGGAAATCCGACTGATGGTAACAATGTTACTTATAAACAGTTAACAGATGTCATGAATATGATTATAAGTGGAAATCTTCCTGCTATTACAGCTCCGGCAACCACTAGTACTCCAACAGAATATAATGCGGCAATTGCAAATGCCAACTTTACTTCAAAGGTTTCGCTTGACAATAACGGTCAAATTAAATTTCAACAGACAAATACCACTAAGACAGAAGCAGATTTTTCATTAACTGATGCTAATAGTGCTATATACCCATCTGCTGGTACTAAAACATCCGGTTCATCTTTAGAGTTTAATGCAAATAGTGCATTAACTATCAGTGATCCAAAAACAGACTTTTTTGCTAGTATTGATGCAATTATTAGCTCAGTAGAACAGGGCAAATATAGAGCAAATGCATCAACAGGTGACCTTAGAAATGCTGGGATTCAAAATGGCATTCAGATGATAGATAATCTTGATAGTCATATAGCAACACTTCAAGCAAAATCAGGTGTAAACTCACAGTCTCTTCAAGCAGCTTCTGATCGTGCACAAACTCTTACCATTAGCGCGCAAAGTATGCGTTCAGATGTTGCTGATACCGATATCGCACAAGCAACTTTACAACTCAATCAACTTCAATTAAATTATCAGGCTATTTATTCAACTATCTCAAAAGTTTCCCAACTTTCTTTAGTAAACTACATAAAGTAGCCTCTGTGCTACTTTTTTTGCTATACTCCACTTTCATTTTACATTAGGATTTTTTATTGCGAAATATATTATTTATTATAGTTTTTGGTATTTTTATTTATCTTGGAGTTTCAACAATTTTAGCCGACAGCTCTATAATCGGAAAACTTGGAGCTCTTTTTGGAGAGTTTAATCATGAGACTTTTGGATATCTCTCTTATTTCTATCCGTTTATTCTTCTTTATCCACTGTATCACATCTATAGATACCCAACATTTACTCTGAGATCTGTGGAAATTACTCTGGCATCTGTGCTAATCTCTTTTTCACTTATTATTTTTCAAGGTTTGATTATTTCAAATGAATTTAGAGGAACCCTTGGAACAAATTTCGTGGAGTTTCTTTCTCCATTTATCGGTCTTTTTGGTGTTTGGATTTTTTGGTTTATAACGACTATCGTAGGTGTGACCATCTATTTTGATAAGACTTTTCACGAACTCATAGAACCTCTTTTAGAAAGATTTGATATTTTTAAAAACTACTTACATGTAAGCCGAGAAAAAGCAAAAATAAGAGCGCAAGAGAAAGAGAAAATTAGAGCCCAAGAACAAAAACAAGCACAATTGCAAAAAGCGAAAGAAGAGATTCAAAAGTCTGAAGAAAAAATGGAAGAATCAGTATACGAATCTATAAAAGAAGAGTATGTTTATCAAGAACCAGAAGAAGTTTATCAAAATAATTTTGATGAAGTTGATGATACCGCTTTTGAGATTAAACTCATCAAAAGAGAAGAGAAAAAAGAGCCGAAGGTTGTTCTTAATGTTGAAGAAGAGATAGATGAAGTAAAAGAGGAAAATAAAACTATTGTTTCTCTTGCAAAAAAAGTCAAAGAACAAAAAGGTGCGGTCATAGTTGAAGAACTTGAGGAAAATACTAAACTTTTAGAAGATATTGAAAAAGGAAAAGTAGATAAACCTAAAAACTTTAAGCTTCCATCGGCTGATTTTTTACAAAAAGCACCAGCGAAAACAAATATGGTCGATGAAGTGGAACTTGATGACAAGATCAAAGACCTTATAGCAAAACTTTCTCACTTTAATATTGATGGCGATGTTATCAGAACTTACGCTGGACCTGTCGTTTCTACTTTTGAGTTTAAACCTGCCGCAAATGTGAAAGTTTCTAAAATTTTAGGTCTTCAAGATGACCTTGCTATGGCTCTTCGTGCTCAGACTATCCGCATCCAAGCACCGATTCCGGGAAAAGATGTTGTAGGAATTGAGATTCCAAACAAAACAGTAGAAACGATCTATATGAGAGATCTTATAGAGAGTCAACTGTTTCAAGAATCAAAATCTTCACTCACGCTTATCCTTGGAAAAGATATTGTTGGAAGACCTTTTATTACAGACTTGAAAAAGCTTCCTCACTTGTTAATTGCAGGAACCACGGGAAGTGGAAAAAGTGTTGGTATCAACTCGATGATATTAAGTCTTTTGTATAAAAACTCTCCAGATCAATTACGTCTTTTGATGATTGATCCAAAGATGCTTGAATTTTCTATCTATAATGATATTCCCCATCTTTTAACTCCCGTTATCACAAAAGCAAAACAGGCTGTTGTGGCACTCAATAATATGGTCTCAGAGATGGAACGCCGTTATGAGATGATGAGTGATACTCGTACGAAAAACATAGAAAACTACAATGAAAAGATCAAAAAAGAGGGCGGCAAAGAGCTACCATATATCGTTATTATCATCGATGAACTTGCTGACTTGATGATGACAAGCGGTAAGGATGTGGAACATTCTATCGCAAGACTTGCTCAAATGGCAAGAGCGGCAGGAATCCACTTGGTTGTTGCTACTCAGCGTCCTTCAGTGGATGTTGTTACAGGACTTATCAAAGCAAATCTTCCATCACGTATCAGTTATAGAGTAGGGCAAAAAATAGATTCTAAAATCATTCTCGATCAACAAGGTGCTGAGTCACTCTTAGGTCGTGGAGATATGCTTTTCACACCTCCCGGAGCGACAGGACTTGTACGTCTGCATGCGCCTTGGACTACAGAAGAGGAGATTGAGAAGATTGTTGACTTTATCAAGTCTCAACGCGAGCCAGCATATGATAAAAGCTTTTTAGTAGAAGAGAATGAATACAGTAGAAGCGGTTCTTCATCTGAGTCTAGTGACGAGCTTGACCCACTGTATGAGGAAGCAAAAAACATCATCTTATCTGAGAAAAAGACTTCTATTTCATATCTTCAACGAAGACTACAAATTGGGTATAACAGATCAGCACGTGTTATAGAACAGCTTGAAGATAGTGGAATACTTTCTGAGCCAAATTCAAAAGGGATCAGAGAAATCTTGCAATAATATGTTACATAAATACACATTTTGTAAAAAAATCTCACTTTAAGTGTTACTATAGTTAACACAATAAAAAAATGAACAAATTTTTCAGTTATAATCGGACATAAAATAAAATTAAGAGGAGTCATGATGGCTTTTATCGAAGATTATAAAGCTCACGTTGCACAGCGCGCAGAGTTAGGTGTTCCTCCACTTCCACTTTCAGCTGAACAAACAGCGCAGTTGATAGAGATGATCAAAAAAAATGATAGTGACGCTAGTTATTATGTTGAACTTTTGACAAATCGTGTTTCTCCTGGTGTTGATGATGCAGCCTATGTAAAAGCAGCATTTTTAAATGATATAGTTCAAGAGAATGTAAAAGTTGCTTCTATAAGCTCAGAAGTGGCAGTAAAAATGCTTGGTATGATGCTTGGTGGTTACAATGTGAAACCTTTAGTTGATGCATTGAAATCAGCTAACAGTGCTGTTGTAAAAGAAGCAGTTGAAGCTTTAAAACATACACTTCTTGTTTATGATGCATTTAATGATGTTGAAGAACTTTACAAAGCTGGGAATGCAGCGGCAACTGAAGTTATGACTTCATGGGCAAATGCTGAGTGGTTTACTTCTAAACCAGAACTAGCAAAAGAGATTACAGTAACTGTTTACAAAGTTCCGGGTGAAACAAATACAGATGACCTTTCACCTGCTTCCGAAGCGTTTACTCGTTCAGATATTCCACTTCATGCAAACTCTATGTTGCAATCAAGAATGGATAACGCTTTAGTTACGATAAAAACTTTGAAAGAAAAAGGGCATCCACTTGCTTATGTTGGTGATGTTGTTGGAACTGGATCAAGTCGTAAATCAGGTGTAAACTCTGTGCAATGGCATATGGGTGATGATATTTCAGGCGTTCCAAATAAACGTACTGGTGGTGTTGTTCTTGGTAACATCATTGCTCCTATTTTCTTTGCTACATGTGAAGATTCTGGTTCGCTTCCATTAGAACTAGACGTTACACAAATGGAAACTGGTGATGTTATCACTATCTATCCATTTAAAGGTGAAGCTCATAAGAATGGGTCATGTATCGCTACATTTGCATTAAATCCAAATACTATCGTTGATGAAGTTCGTGCTGGTGGACGTATTCCACTTATTATTGGTCGAGGACTCACTGCAAAAGCTCGTGGTGTTTTAGGTCTTGGTACATCTGAACTATTCTTGACTCCGGTACAACCAGCTGATACAGGTAAGGGATATACTCTTGCTCAAAAAATGGTAGGGAAAGCTTGTGGAACAACTGGTGTTCGTCCAGGTATGTATGTTGAGCCAGTGACTGCAACAGTAGGAAGTCAAGATACAACAGGTCCGATGACTCGTGATGAGATAAAAGAACTTGCAGCTCTTGGTTTTTCAGCTGATCTTGTAATGCAGTCATTTTGTCACACAGCGGCATATCCAAAGCCATCTGATGTAATTATGCACCATACTTTGCCAGACTTTATCTCAAACCGTTCAGGTGTTGCACTTCGTCCAGGTGATGGAGTTATCCACTCATGGTTGAACCGTTTAACGCTTCCTGATACTGTAGGAACAGGTGGAGATAGCCATACACGTTTCCCAATTGGTATCTCTTTTCCTGGTGGATCTGGAATCGTTGCATTTGCTGGCGTTACTGGAAGTATGCCTCTTACAATGCCTGAATCTGTACTTGTACGTTTTAGTGGAGAACTTCAACCTGGGATCACACTTCGTGACCTTGTAAATGCTATCCCATATTTTGCTATCCAAAAAGGTCTTTTAACTGTTGAGAAAAAAGGTAAGAAAAATATTTTCAACGGACGTATTTTAGAGATCGAAGGTCTTCCAAATCTTAAAGCTGAGCAAGCATTTGAGCTTTCTGATGCTTCAGCTGAGCGTTCTGCTGCTGCTTGTACAGTTTTACTTAACGTTGAGCCAGTTATCGAATACCTAAAATCAAACGTAACATTGATCGAATCAATGATCGCTGATGGTTACCAAGATGCTCGTACGTTGCAACGTCGTGCAGATAAAATGAAAGAGTGGTTGGCAAATCCGACACTTATGAAACCTGATGCTGACGCAGAGTATGCGGCTGTTATCGATATCAATCTAAATGAAGTTACTGAGCCGATTCTTGCTTGTCCAAATGATCCAGATAACGTAAAACTTTTAAGTGAAGTTGCTGGTGAAAAAATTGATGAAGTATTTTTAGGTTCTTGTATGACAAATATCGGTCACTACCGTGCAGCTGGTGAAGTGATGCGTGGTGAAGGCAAAGTTGCTGTTGAAAAATTCTGGATTGTTCCGCCAACTCGTATGGATGAGCAACAACTTATCAACGAAGGTTATTATGATGTTTACAATGCTATAGAAGCACAAACTGAGGTTCCAGGATGTTCTCTTTGTATGGGGAACCAAGCAAGTGCACGTCCAGGTTCTACAGTGTTCTCAACTTCTACACGTAACTTTGATAATCGTCTTGGAAAAGGAACTCAAGTGTATCTTGGTTCTGCTGAACTTGCAGCTGTTTGTGCGAAGCTAGGACGCATTCCGAGTGTTGAAGAGTACATGAGTATTGTTCCTCAAAAACTTGAGGGTAAAGAAGCAAGTGTTTATAAATACTTAAACTTCAATGAGATCAAAGATTATCATCTTGAAGCTCGTGATGTAGCCCAAAGTAAATACGGCGTAGTTATTAAGCCTGTATAACTCTTTATATGTAAGCAGCTTTTGCTTACATGTAAAACCTCTTATTGATGAACTATGTCAAAGTCTGCAGGTATTTTTGCAGTAAATACTTTATCATCCATCTTTTGATTTTCTACCTGATTTGTAAACTGTATTGTGACTCTGTTTTCTAATTCATCAAGATATGTAATAGAATCAATTTTATTTGCTTTTACATGTATATCGATTTTTAGTTTTTCATATGTTGCTTTATAAAGTTCATTGTTTACCTTTTTGGCATTTTTTAGCATCTCAAAAAATGCGATCGTATTACCCACTTTTTTAAGTATCACCTGCTCAATTTCCGGTTCGATAATCACAAGATCTGAACTATTGATGTAGATCTCTTTTTTGACTGGATTTGTATAGTTCCACATAGCCATATTTGGTCTTTTTGCTTTGATATCGCCATTATATTTTATCGTCGTTTTTTTATCGTCTACAACTGTTTGTACAAAATGCGCCGAAAAGGTAGTTAGATTTTCCGCAAAACCAAAAAGATTCGCACATAAAAGCGATAAGATTATTGTTTTTTTCATATTACTCCATTTTTTTTCATTATTATATCAAATCAATTATAGTTAGCGCTTAGTAGCCTATTTAGCCAAAATATATCTTTAGTATGATAGAATAAAAAAAATTTAAGACAAGGTTTAAAATGCTACAAGCGTTCGTAGGCAAAGTATTCGGAACTAAAAATGACAGAGAGCTGAAAAAGTATCAAAAACGTATAAATAATATAAACGCTTTAGAAGAATTTTATAAGAAAATGAGTGATGATGAACTAAAAGGTACATTTAGCGAACTTCAAAACCTTATTTTAGATAAAAGTAAAACTTTAGATGATATCTTAGAAAAATCTTTTGCAATCACAAGAGAAGCATCTGTAAGAACTCTTGGTATGCGTCATCATGATGTCCAGCTTTTAGGCGGAATGGTTTTACATGAAGGCAGAATTGCCGAGATGAAAACAGGTGAGGGTAAAACTCTTGTTGCGACTCTCCCTATCATATTAAATGCTATGACTAAAAAAGGTGTTCATCTTGTAACTGTAAATGACTATCTTGCTCGCCGTGATGCTTTAGATTTGACACCTTTGTATGAGTTTTTAGGTTTTAGTGTCGGCGTTGTTTTAGAAAGTATAAATGATCCTCATGAAAAGCGTAAGCAGTATCATGCAGATATTACTTATGGAACAAATAATGAATTTGGATTCGATTATCTTCGTGACAATATGAGTTATACGAAAGAAAATATGGTTCAGCGTGGACATAACTTTGTTATCGTTGATGAAGTGGATTCAATTTTGATTGATGAAGCAAGAACTCCGCTTATTATCTCTGGACCGGTCAATAAAACTTTAGAAGCTTACAAACAAGCAAACGGTGTTGCTCTAAAAATGGTGAAAGATGAGCATTTTACTGTAGATGAAAAAGATAGGGTTGTACTTATCACAGAAGAGGGGATCACAAAAGCTGAAGAGCTTTTTGGAGTTGAGAACCTTTATAGTGTTGAGAACTCGACACTTTCACACCATTTGGATCAAGCACTAAAATCAAATTATCTTTTTGAAATCGATGTTGATTATGTTGTCAATGAGGGTGAAATTGTCATTGTTGATGAGTTTACTGGACGCTTAAGTGAAGGTCGTAGATTTTCAGAAGGTCTGCATCAGGCACTTGAAGCAAAAGAGGGTGTAGAGATCAAGCAGGAAACACAAACACTTGCAGATATTACATTTCAAAATTATTTTAGAATGTACGACAAGCTCTCAGGAATGACTGGTACTGCTCAGACAGAAGCAACAGAATTCGCTCAGATCTATAACCTTGATGTTGTTTCGATTCCTACAAATCTTCCAGTTGCTCGTGCTGATTTGAATGACCTTATCTATAAAACTGAACTTGAAAAATTTGATGCAGTTGTAGAAAAAATAAAAGAACTTGCAACAAATGGTCAGCCTGTTCTCATCGGTACAGCATCCATTGAAAAATCTGAAAAACTGCATGAATTTTTGAAGAAACAGAAGATTGCACACACAGTTTTAAATGCAAAAAATCACGCGCAAGAGGGTGAGATTATTAAATTTGCTGGACTTAAAGGTGCGGTGACTATTGCTACAAATATGGCTGGACGTGGAGTTGATATTAAAGTTAGCCAAGAGGTCAAAGATCTTGGTGGTTTATATATCTTAGGAACTGAAAGACATGAAAATCGCCGTATTGATAATCAGCTCCGTGGACGTTCAGGTCGTCAGGGTGATCCTGGAACAACTCAATTTTATCTTTCACTTGAAGATAGTCTTCTTCGTATTTTTGGTTCAGATAAGATCAAAGCTATTATGGAAAGACTTGGTGTTGAAGATGGCGAGTTTATAGAATCAAAAATGGTAACACGTGCGGTTGAAAAAGCGCAGAAAAAAGTAGAGCAGCTTCATTATGAAGGGCGTAAACAGATTGTTGAGTATGATGATGTAGCCAATGAGCAAAGAAAAATCATCTATAAATTTAGAAATGAGCTTTTAAATCCTGAGTATGATACAGCCGCAAAAATTGATCTTATCAGAGAAGAATATCTTGTAAGTTTACTTATCGAGTGTACTATATTTAGTGGAAGTGCTCCAGAAGATTTTAATCTTGAAAAACTCTCTCTTATGCTAAGAGAAGAGATCAATTTTTCTCTAGATAGTGAATCACTTAAATCACTTAATTATGATGATCTTTATGCAAAACTTCTTTTGGATATTAAAAACTTCTATGATGACAAAATGGCTGTCTTGGATGAAACACTTAGAAGTGATGTTGAACGAGAATTTTATCTAAAAACTTTAGATACTGCTTGGAGAGAGCACCTTTATACGATGGATAATATGAAAACGGGAATTCGTCTTCGTGCCTATAATCAAAAAGATCCTTTAGTCGAGTATAAAAAAGAGAGTTATAATCTTTTCAGCGAATTGGTTGAAAATATCAAATATAATACAGTAAAAACGCTTCATATTATTCAATTTCAAATGAAAGCAGCTGAAGACGAAGTTGCTGAATTTGCACGCCAAGAAGAGGCTGAAAGAGAGCAAGAACTCTCTCAGTTAGATCTTAATAAACATGATAATGATGATTTGATGGTAGATAAAAAAACGGCTAGAAATGACCTTTGTCCTTGTGGAAGCGGTAAAAAGTATAAACAGTGTTGTGGTGTGAGTGGTCCGAAAAAAGGTGTATTTGCGTCTTGAATACAAATATCATTCCCTATCTTGTCAAGCGCTTTTTACGCTTTGACAAAGAACAGCCTTTTATCTTTCTCTCGGCACTTTTAGCATTTCTAGGTATTACTCTTGGTGTTATGGTTCTTATTATTGCTATGGCCCTTATGAATGGTTTTGACAAAGAGTTTAAAAATAAACTTACTGTTATGAACTATCCTCTTACAATTCTTCCAAAATTTGATGGTTCTGTAAATGAAGAGCTATTATCAACACTTACAAATAAATTTCCAAATCTTGATTTTAGTCCTTTTGTTATGTCTTCTGTTATGACAAGAAGTGGTTCGACACTTGAAGGTGGTTACATCTTTGGAGTTGATTTTAAAGCAGAATCAAAAGTCAATAGCATATTTAAAAAAGCTGTTGAAAACAAAACTTATCCAAAATTTAGTGTTATCATCGGTAAGCCTCTTCAAGAAGAGTATCAGATCCAAAAAAATGATAAACTGATGTATATTTTTACGCAGGTTGAACCAGGTGGACTCTCTGTTACTCCAAAGATAAAAAGATTTACAGTGAGTGACTTTTTTGATTCAGGATTGATCGCTTATGATAAAGCGTACAGCTACACCGATATAGAGTCTTTACAAAAAGTTCTCTCAGTTCCTTTAGATCGATATGATGGTATTCACATCTATTCTCCTCATCCTGAAGAAGATATCAAAAAGATAGGAAAGATATTACCTGATACTGTCATTGTAAAAGGTTGGTGGCAAGATAATACAAACTTTTTTGCGGCACTTGCTTTAGAAAAGACATCACTCTTTATTGTATTGATGTTATTAATTCTTATCGCATCGATTAATATCATCTCTTCACTTCTTATGACAGTTATGAATAGACGCTCTGAGATCGCTCTTTTACTCTCACTTGGGGCTTCTAAGATAGAGATTAAAAAAGTATTTTTATATCTTGGTATTGTTATAGGAATCGGTGGGATTTTAACCGGTGTTATTTTAGGACTAAGCGGTATTTGGATTTTGAGTACATTTGATATCGTGCATCTTCCAAAAGACGTTTATCCGACGACGACACTTCCATTGGACCTAAGTGTTCTTGACTTTGCTATCATCGTTTTTGGTGCTTTCTTTATTGTTATTCTTTCTTCTTACTATCCTGCTAAAAAAGCAAGTGAAGTAGACATCCTCACTGTTTTAAGAAACGAATAGCGGTTTTCTTTACTCTTTCTTACTACTCGGAGAAAATAACTCTACGGGTAGTAACAACGCTCTTTTAATAATGTTGAGCGGTGCAATAATCATATCTTTCGCTACTGTTGTACTGACATCTGGATCATAAATACTTCCCGTGACTTTGAGTGAAGTTGAAAGACTGTCTTTACCAAAAAGTATATAGCCAACGATAGGAATTTTGGATGCTTTAGATCCCAAATCTGTTTTTAAGTTCATATCAAGATCTAGTGTATCGGTTCTTAAGTTCATTGTGCCTTTTCCGTAGATCTTGATCTCTTTAGATGTGAGGGATAGGTCACTTAAATCATATAAACCTTTTTTGGCAGTAAATCCAACATACATATTCTCTACATGTAAGCCTTTTTTAGAATAATCAGGCACACTAAAAGTGACAAGTGATGGAACTGTATTGACAAAGGCAAAAACATTATTCAAGGCTTTGTACTCTTTTAAAATTGTATTTTTAATCTCAATAATCCCTGAAAAGTCCTCAAATGCTCCATTAAATGTAAAAGAGAGTGCGCCTTTGGAAAATTTGGATGTAGCGAAGAGTTTTTCCATAAAGAGATCATCAAAGTTTGATCCGTGAAGATAGAAGAGACCATATTTATTGAGATTAAAAGAAGCATTTCCTTTTTGATGCTTGAGTTGTGCTGTGATTTCTGAATTAAAAAACTGTACATCTAATGTGTCTGCAAGCATTTTTCTGTCCTCTTTATAGTAGAGGTAGCTATTTCTTGCTTTTAAAATGATGGGCATACTCTCTTTTGAATCTGTATTTATTTTATGCTCATCACTAAACTTTACAAATTCTGGAATATTAAAACCTATATTATCTGATTTGATTTTAATCTCTTTATTTGCTATTTCCATTTGAAAATCATCATTAATTTTAAACTCTGTTTTCTTTGGAGAGTAGGAGCCATTGAACATGTAAGTATCTAGGGGTTTATTCTCTTTTACAAGAAGTTTATATGGATATTTGAGTGTTCCGCTAAAAAATAAATTATCATCTTGGCTAGTAGAAGCGATAGTGAGACTTCCATTTGTGATATTGTAATCCTTAAATAATGGAATGTTTTTATAAATTTTACTAAAATCTTCACATCGCAGGGCCCATAAATCATTCTCTTGTAAAAGGAGTTTTGTATTATATTTGTTCATGAAAATTTCAGTATCAGTATCTTTTTTACTTATGCTCAGTGTATATGTTTCATTTTTATTAAAAAAACTTTTTAAAAGTGCATTTTTGAGATTTACTTTTTGTAAGACTATACTCCCTGTACTTGTATTTGTATCATAATCAACAGCAAAATTAGAACTCAGTTGATCAGTAATATTGATGTTAGTATTAGCTATTTTTATTTTTCCCGTATCGAGGGTCAACTGCATTGGACTTAAGATCGCTTTATTATCTTTTATTTTTAGTGCAATTTTATTTGCTGCATTTATTTGTATTTTTTTATCATATTTGATAGAAACCGGAAGAATCGCTTGATCGAGTTTGATTGTCTTATATTGTAGTTTTGTGATATCAAGGTTGAGATTGGCAGTGAGTTTATCAAGGTTGACATCGCCCCATAAAAAGCCTGTAAGTTTATCAGATACAGAGACTTGGAATCTTGAGAGTTTTGCATAAAGTGTTTCTAAATTGACTTTCATATTGAAAGCATCCAATCTTACTTCATCTCCTTTATGATCAAAGAGAAGAGGGGAAACACTGATATTATCCTCTTTTGGTGTAATAAAATATGTAAGATGTGCTTTGGCCTTATTTGGTTTTAAAAGGAGGCTGGCAAAATTCATTTTATTAATATCTATTTCTATCTTTCCTACACTCTTATTTGGATTAAGAGTTCCACTTACATTTGTATCTATACTGTCTTTATAAGAGAGTTTGAGTCTTTTAATATCTATCTGTGAACCTTTTAGAGTAACAAATCCATTTGAAGCATCAAGATTCATATTTCTATATAAAAATGTTCCTTGCCCAATTGTGAAGTTCCCATCCACATTCGTATCTGAACTTTCAAGGCTTACATAGATAAAAAGATTTGTATCTACTTTAGAGCTAGTTTGAATGAAGGGAATATTTACTTTGTATGTTTTTAAGAGATTTAAAACATCACTATCAAGCGAAAGCAGATCTTGAAGGTGTAAGGTCAATAGATATTTATCTGGATTAAAATCAATATCTGCATAGCTATTATTGAGATCTTGATTATGAAATTTCCCATTTTTAGGACGTATATGCAAGATTCCTTTCTCAAAAATGAGATTTGTACTTGAGGTGATAATGGGTGCTAATCTAGTATCAAAGGTATATTCCAAAGCATTAAAATCAGCATCTACATAGATATATTGCATTATCTCTTCAGGTTTGAGAAGATTGACACTTCCATATAAAGTTTTCAGATTTGTATCTTTGACTTTCGTAGCATCATATATCCACTTATTGATATCTTTAGGGATATTTAAAATTTTAACAATTTGGGGCAGATTATCGATACTTTTGTGTGACTCTGCAGTGTAAAAAAGCTTGTTGGTATTCATATACATGTAGAGCGTGAGATTTGCATCATGTAGAATCTCCATATGGAGTTTGCTTGTTATTTCTTCCTTAGTATTATCAATAATGGCTACACCATGAATGTGAAATTGCTCTTTACTGTCTTCAAATTGATTAATATGAACAATAGAACGATCCTCTTGTGCCTCTATTTTACATAAAGCTTTTATCTTTTCAGACTTTATGGAAAGAAAACTATTTTCACCTATTTTATATCGAAATGAGATATTTACATCATTGATAGTAATCTTTTTAATATCAATTTCTTGCACTAGATCAGAGAATTCATACACATTTCGTAAAATATCAAAAGCATTTTTGAGCTTTTTTTGATAATTTAATTCTATTTTTTTCTTCTTAGATGTTTTTATTTCAATGCTTTGTGCTGTGACGATAAGTTTTTGATCCCATTTTATGTATAATTTCTCGATATTAATCGATGGAAATTTTAAACTTTTAATTTCAATACCGTTGATTACAGATATAAAAATTATTACAAGAGATAAAAATATGAATAAAAAAAAGCTTACTATAATTGAATGGAGCTTTGAGATTGCGCTGCTGATACTTATTTCGTTCATGTACTACCTAAATATGACTATTGTAACCCCAAAAACGGTTGTGATACCAAGTGGCTCTATGAATAAGATTATAACACAGCTATCTGAACAAAACTATAGTGTTACAAGGGTTGATGCCGTTTTGATACGATTTTTTGGTAGGCCACAAAAAGGGCTTATTGATTTGAATGAAACTGTCATGACTCATGCGGACTTTTTATACAAATTAGCTACTACAAAACCTTCTATGGAAGATGTTACTCTTATACCAGGTGAAACGACTTATATCTTCTTAAATCAACTCGCCGAAGAACTTCATTTAAATAGAGAGCTCTTACAGAAAAATTATGATAAATATACCCATTATAAAGAGGGGCAATTTGTTCCAGATACCTATCGATTTTCTGTCGGTGTCAATGAAGAGACTCTTATTAAAACACTTTTAGAAAAGTCAAATACAAAGATGATTGAGTATTCAAATAAAGTATTGGGAAAATATAATAAGGAAGAATGGTTTCGATATGTAACAATTGCTTCGGTCATTCAAAAAGAAGCAGGCTCCAAAGAAGAGATGCCACTTGTGAGTTCTGTCATCTATAACCGTATAAAAGAGGGGATGAAGCTCCAAATGGATGGAACATTGAACTATGGAAAGTATTCACACGTTAAAGTCACACATCAAAGAATTACAAATGATAAAAGCTCATACAATACGTATCTAAATAAAGGTTTGCCGGAATTTCCCGTATGTAATGTTGGTTTTGATGCAATAAAAGCAGCTATTTCTCCAGATAAAACATCATATCTCTATTTTGTAAAGGGAAAAGATGGGAAGCATATCTTTAGTTGTAACTATTCTACACACATAAAAAACATACATAATGCTACAAAATGAAACATAAAAAAAAGTTTGAGTGATCTTTCGTTCTCCTTATAGAATAGTTATAGTTGTTAGTGTATCATAAGAGGTGTAAAAAATATGGCCTTTTTATACTTAAAATAACTTGTGTTTGCACAGGTTTACTTAAGTATATGATGCAAGGGCTATAGGCAAACTATTTGAGGAGTCCATTAATGAATCAAGGAAAAAGAGTTGGTATTGTCGGCGCTGGAAATGTTGGTGCGACAGTAGCTTATTCACTTGCAATGCTAGGATCTTGTCACGAGATTATTTTAAGAGATAATAAAATTGACGTAGCTAAAGGGAAAGCTTTAGATATGAGTCAAGCAGCTTCAGCTGTCAGAAGTCATACAGTTGTTAAAGTAGCAGAGGACATGTCTGATCTTACAGATTGTGATGTTGTTGTTGTAACTGCTGGAAGCCCTCGTTTACCAGGGATGAGTCGTGACGATCTTTTGATGATCAATGCGAATATCACCAAAGAGGTTATAAAAGGGATCGCCCAATACTCTCCAAACGCTATTATCATCATGGTTTCCAATCCTCTTGATGCTATGACTTATGTAGCTCTCAAAGAGAGTGGCTTTGATAGAAGCAGAGTGATTGGCATGGCTGGTGTATTAGACAGTTCAAGAATGGCTTCATTTATCCAAGAAAAACTCGGATATGGTGGAGGACAAATACGTGCTTCTGTTATGGGTGGACATGGTGATGATATGGTTCCACTTCCTCGATATTCTACAGTTGCCGGTGTTCCTTTAACTGATGTTTTAAGTGATGCTGAGATTGAAGAGATTGTTGTGCGTACACGTCATGGCGGAGCAGAAATAGTTGGGTATCTTAAAACTGGTTCTGCGTATTATGCACCTGCAAAGGCAACTGGTATTATGGTCGAAGCAATTCTTAAAGATACAAAACAGATCCATCCATGTGCCGTATATCTTGATGGTGAATATGGATATAGTGATGTTGTTTCCGGTGTACCTGTAATGCTTGGTGCAAATGGTGCTGAAAAAATCATTGAAGTAACTTTGAACGAAAAAGAAAAAGAGATGTTCGCAAAATCTTGTTCTTCTGTGCAAACACTTATTGATACACTCAATCAAAATAATTTTTTCCAAGGAGAGTAAGTTTTATGGCAACACGCATTGAAAAAGACACAATGGGAGCTATTGAAGTTCCGATAGACGCATATTGGGCTGCACAAACGCAGCGTTCTGTTGAGAATTTTAAGATCGGTGAAGAGAAGATGCCTTACGAGATTACTCGTGCATTTTCATTCTTGAAAAAAGCTGTAGCTCTTGTAAATAAAGATTTAGGCAAGCTAGATGCTAAAAAAGCAGATGCAATCGCACAAGCGGCTGATGATATGCTTGCAGGAAAACTTGATGATAACTATCCTTTAGTTGTATGGCAAACAGGTTCAGGCACTCAGTCTAATATGAACAATAATGAAGTATTGGCAAATCGTGCGACTGAGATCCTTGGTGGTGATTTTAGAGTTGAGAAATTAGTACATCCAAATGATGATGTAAATAAATCTCAAAGTTCAAATGATACTTACCCAACAGCTTTACATGTAGCGTCTGTTATCTCTGTAGAAGAGCGTTTACTTCCGGCGATCGCAAAGCTAAAAGCAACACTTCAAGCAAAAAGCGAAGAGTTTAGCCATATCGTAAAAATCGGTCGTACTCACCTTCAAGATGCAACACCTTTAACGCTTGGTCAAGAGATCAGCGGTTGGGTAGAGATGTTGAATAAATGTGAAAAAATGATTCAAGTCTCTTTAGAGCCAGTTCGTGAACTAGCACTTGGTGGAACAGCAGTTGGAACAGGTCTCAATGCTCACCCAGAACTTGGTGAACGTGTTGCTAAAAAATTAAGTGTACTTACAGGTCATGATTTCATCACTGCTCCAAATAAGTTCCATGCACTGACTTCTCATGATGCTTTAGTATTTTGTCATGGAGCATTAAAAGCACTTTCAGCAGATATGATGAAGATAGCCAATGATGTCAGATGGTTAGCATCTGGTCCTCGTTGTGGTCTTGGAGAGATTTCAATTCCAGAAAATGAGCCAGGTTCATCGATCATGCCTGGAAAAGTAAATCCTACTCAAAGCGAAGCTGTGACAATGGTTACATGTCAAGTTATGGGGAATGATGCAACTATCGGTTTTGCAGCTAGCCAAGGGAACTTTGAACTCAATGTATTTAAACCTGTTATCGCGTACAATTTTTTACAATCTTCAAGATTACTTGCTGATTCTATTGTTTCATTTAATGACAATGCGGCGGTTGGTATTGAAGCAAATATTGATAAAATAGATCATTATTTAAATGATTCATTAATGCTTGTAACCGCATTAAACCCTTATATCGGATATGAAAATGCAGCAAAAATTGCAAAAACTGCACATAAAAATGGAACAACCCTCAAAGAGGAAGCTGTGAAGCTTGGTTTATTAACTCCTGCTGAGTTTGATAAATATGTTGTACCAGAAGATATGATAAGTCCAAAAGCATAATTAAATTTAAAAAGGAGAAGTAAATGAATATACATGAATATCAGGCAAAACAAATTTTTGCTAAATACGGTGTTCCAACACCAAGAGGTATCGTTGCAAATACACCAGATCAAGCAGTGAGAAATGCATCTGAGCTAGGTGGAAAAATTTGGGTTGTAAAAGCACAAATTCATGCTGGTGGGCGTG
>Ga0268283_1000125_pt1 | contig 73528 bp, 60 predicted proteins | sample saktaG_13_FD_190140 | JGI IMG/M metagenome (GOLD analysis project Ga0268283, IMG submission 190140) | Saline water microbial communities from Sakinaw Lake, British Columbia, Canada - sak_2013_06_06_36m | ecosystem: Environmental > Aquatic > Non-marine Saline and Alkaline > Saline ...
GAACCTGGACAGAAAGCGGGTGTCTTTGCTCCAGTTTTTTTCAACCCGGACATACAGCTTCAGAAACACCCGCTTGCCGATCAATCTCTCGATTTCCTTGCGGGCATCCTCCCCGATACGCCCGAGCTTGCTTCCCTGTTTGCCGATCAGAATGCCTTTCTGGGAATCGCGTTCCACATGGATGGTGGCGTGAATACGGGTCAGATCCGCTTTATTCTCGTCTTCCTTGAATAAATCGATGGTCACGGCAACCGAGTAGGGAATTTCCTCTCCGGTCTGTCGAAACACTTTTTCCCGGACAATTTCTCCGGCCAGAAACCGGACCGAAAGATCCGTCAGGTTTTCTTCCGGGAAAAAAGCAGGGCCTTGCGGAAGGACTTCCGATAACGCCTGAAGCAGGGCCTCCACCTGTTCACCGGTCTGGGCGGATACGGGGACAACGGCCTTGAATGGATAAACGGCAGACCATTCGGCGATCAGGGACAACAGGGACGGCCGGGCGATCAGGTCAATTTTATTCAGGGCCAGAATAACCGGACGGCTCTGTTTCTGAAGAGCGGTTTTCAATATGGCTTCGGATTCGGAATCCGTGTCCGAAGCGTCCACCACCAGAAGCAGAACATCCACATCGCCCATCACCGTCAGCGCTGTTTCAACAATACGGGTATTCAGAGGGCTTCTGGCCGTGTGAATACCCGGCGTATCAATAAAAACGAGCTGGGAGCCCGGACGGTTCACGATTCCCTGAATCCGGTTCCGGGTGGTCTGGGGTTTCTTGGAGGTAATGGAAATTTTCTGCCCGATCATGCGATTCAACAACGTGGACTTCCCGACATTGGGAGGGCCGACAATTCCGATAAAACCTGTTCTGAATCCTTCCTCAGAATGCTGCTGCATGGCATATCCTTTCAATGGCTTCCCAGATCCGTTCTTTTCCGGTCCGGGTTTTGGCCGAAAACAAAATGATATGATCTCTGGGAATGCGCGTGGTTGCTGAAACAAGGGTTAACTGCCGAGCCTGTTGAGATGTTTTCAGTTTATCGGTTTTTGTCAAAATGGTGATTGCCGGAATTTGATGGTGCCCCAGCCAGTTGATCAGATACAGGTCTTTTTCATCCGGAATCCGGCGGATGTCCATGATCATGACAACCGCCTTCAGGGTGGGCCGCTCGGACAGATAGGTTTCGATCATGGGCTTCCAGCTTTTTTGAATGGAAGCCGGGACCTTGGCATATCCGTATCCGGGCAGATCCACAAATGTCATGCTGCCGTTGATATCAAAAAAATTGATCAGCTGGGTTCTGCCGGGCGTCGTACTGGTCTTGACCAGGCGTTTTCGATTGACCAGGACGTTGATGAGCGAGGACTTTCCCACATTCGATTTTCCGGCGAACGCAATTTCCGGGAAATTCACCGGCGGATACTGCGATGGCCGGGTTGCGCTGGTAATAAATTCAGCGGACAGGATATTCATATGAATCCAGACGTATACTATTTTTAACTTCTTGATTTCAGATAAGTTTCCAGGCGGTTCATCCCTTCGGCGATGTTTTCCAGGGAATTGGCATAGGAAAACCGCAGATACCCTTCGCCGTTCTTTCCAAAATCGATGCCGGGTGCAACGCCGACGCAGGCTTTTTCCAGAATATCAAAGGCCAGTTGATAAGAATCCATGGAAATGTGCCGGGCATTGGCAAATACATAAAATGCGCCGGTCGGCTCCACCGTGATCCCGAGGCCCATTTCCCGGAGTCTTTTGATCATGAATTTCCGGCGCTCGTCGTAAATCCGCTTCATGCGGGCCACATCTTCGCCGGCGTATTTCAGGGCGGCGACCCCTGCCTTCTGCACCATGGAATTGGCGGAGATGAAAAAATTCTGATGAATTTTCTGAAGGGCCCGCATATAGGCTTTGGGCGCAATCACATACCCCAGCCGCAGGCCGGTCATGGCATAGAGTTTTGAAAATCCGTTCAGCACAAAGGCGTTGTCCGTAAATTCAAGAATGGAATGCTCTTTTCCTTCATACACCAGTCCGTGGTAGATCTCGTCCGAGACAATGCAGGGGGAGAATCCGGCGATTTTTTTCATCCGCTCGGCAGAAAGCAGGTTACCCGTGGGATTGGACGGGGAATTGATAAAAACCGCCCGGGTTCTGGCGGTGATTTTTTCCCGGATCGCTTCGGGCCGGTATTGGAACCCGTCTTCTTCGTAAACCGGAACCCGGACCGGAACACCCTGGACAAACTGAATGAAATTGGGGTAACAGGCGTAGTGGGGATCCGAGATGATCACCTCGTCCCCGGGCTCCAGCAGCGCCGAAAAAACCATGAACATGACCGGGGACGTGCCGGAGGACACCAGGATCTGATCCGGCTCCACCTTGACCCGGTAGGTGGCGTCATAATATTCACAGACGGCCTCCCGAAGCTCCAGAAGCCCGAGGCTGTGGGTGTAGTGGGTGAACCCGTCCTCAAGCGCCTTGCAGGCAGCCGCCTTGACGCATTCGGGCGCATTGAAATCCGGCTCCCCAACCTCGAGATGAATGATGTGCCGGCCCTGGCATTCCATCTCGCAGGCCTTTTCAAGAACATCCATCACGATAAACGATGTCATTTCCTGTGTTCGCTTTGAAATCATGGGTCTTGGGCTTTCCTTGTCACCGATTAGGGAGTTGGATATTTCCGACATTACCGTTAAATGATTCGTCATGCTTCAGTTGCAACTGCGGCATCATGAATTATCAAGCGGTCCATATAGTTTTCTATCTTTTGCACGGCTTCTTTTTCGGATGAGACATACTTGACGGACTCCCGGAACCGGCTGCTTTCGGGAAGCCCCCGAACAAACCACCCCAGCCGGCTTCGCATCATCGGACACGCCGATTTCTCGCCAAGATGACACACGGATGCTTTTACATATCGTATCATTATCTCACGGCGTCTGGCAATATTAACTAAGGGGATTTGCCGGGAGTTCAGCCTGGCATCGATCTGAGAAAAAATCCAGGGGCTCCCCATGGCGTGTCTGCCCACCATGACCGCATCGCACCCGGTCTGCGCAAACATATTGACGGCATCTTCAGGCGAGGCGATATCCCCGTTTCCGATGACCGGTATGCAAACCGATTGCTTGACCGCGGTGATGACGGACCAGTCCGCATTTCCCTGAAACATCTGCTGGGCGGTTCGCGGGTGAACGGCAATGGCATCCACGCCCGCAGCTTCGGCCATTCTGGCGATGTCCAGGGCCTGTCTGCCGGATTTATCCCATCCGGTTCGGATCTTGATGGTCAATGGAATGCGGATGGCGCTTCGGACGGCGCGGAGAATGGCCTCCGCCTTGAAAACATCCCGCATCAGGGCCGCTCCGGAACCTGTCCGGAGCACTTTTTTGACCGAACACCCGAAATTGATATCCAGGATGTCGGCGCCGGATGCCTCGACCATTGCCGCCGCCTCCGCCATCATGAACGGATCGGACCCGAAGATCTGGACGGAAAGCGGCTTTTCCTCCGCAACGCTTTCCAGCATGGTATGGGTTTTGCCGGAACGATAGACCAGGCCGTTTGCGCTGATCATCTCCGAGCAAACCAGCCCGCAGCCGTTTTCCTTGGCGATCAGCCGAAACGGCAGATTGGTGATGCCGGCCAGAGGCGCCAGCACCGTCGGGCCTGAGAGTGTGACATTGCCGATTTTCATGGCGTATTCTAACATATTAAAAAAAAGGGGGACAGATTTATTTATTGCTTTTTCAATTTCCCTGAGTTAGACAATTATCATGCCAAGAACTTCACGAATAGTAATAGCCGGTTATCCGCATCATATCATCCAGCGTGGTCACAACAGGCAGGCCGTTTTCGTCGTGGAAGAGGATTTTCGGTATTATCTTGAAAACTTGCGGGAATGGAAGGATGTGTATGGTTGCAGAATATATGCCTATTGTCTGATGACTAATCACTTACACCTGATCATTGATCCGGGCAAAGATAAACGGAACCTGGCTTGTCTTATGAAACGGGTTGCGGGACGACATACAAGGTATGTGAACAGGCTTGAAAGACGGACAGGAACCTTATGGGAGGGTCGTTTCAAATCAAGTCCGATCTGTACCAACGAGTATCTCCTGGCTTGTTGCCGATATGTGGAGCTTAATCCGGTGCGGGCAGGCATTGTTGCAGATCCGGCTGACTACCGTTGGTCCAGTTATGGTGTTAAAATCGGCAAGCGTAAAGAAGAATGGCTGGATTATGATCCCTGCTACCTTGCCATTGCTGACAGCGAGAAAAAACGGGCGGAAAACTATGCTATCTGGGTAAAAAAAGAAACCATTGCGGCAGGTGAATGGGAGCTGATCCGCAAATCGATCCAACGGGGACAGTTGACCGGCAGCACTAGATTCATGGACGAAATCGAAAAAAAAATCGAAAGACGGGTGGAATTTAGAGGACCGGGCAGACCGAGCAAGGTGGAAAAATAAATCTGTCCCCTTTTAAAGGAGGAAAAATGACATCGATAATCGTTGTTCTGGTGATTGGGATTGTAGCGGCTCTTTGGGTGATCGGCGCATACAACGGGCTGGTTCGTGGAAGAAATGAGGTCAAGAACGCCTGGAGTTCGATTGAAGTGCAGCTCAAGCGTCGATATGACCTGATTCCCAACCTGATTGAAACGGTCAAGGGCTATGCCGGCCACGAACGGCAGACACTGGAGGCCGTTGTCAATGCCAGGCAGCAGGCCATCAGCTTTGCCGGCAGCGTGGCGGACAAGGCAAAGGTCGAAAACGCGCTTTCATCCAGTCTGCGTTCGCTCTTTGCTTTGGCCGAGGCCTACCCGCAGCTCAAGGCCAATGAGAACTTCCTTTCCCTTCAGGAAGAGTTGGCCGCCACGGAGAACAAGATCGGCTTTGCACGGCAGTACTACAATGACGCGGCCATGCGGTATAAGAATCGGGTTGAAGTTTTTCCGAGCAATCTTATCGCCAATATGTTCGCCTTTCAGCCCGAGGCTTTTTTCCAGGTTGATGCCGCAGAAGAAAAAATAGCCCCGAAGGTGAAATTTTAGATAATTCCATGTTGCATTCAAGATGATACCGAGGCGGCAAGGAGGATGCGAAGGCGTACTGTTTTAGTACGTTGAGGAGCCGACGACGCGGCCAGCGCTGGTAGCGTTTGAATGCGACCTGGAATAAGGAGGTTTCCATGGCAGAGACGATTTATAACATCGGCTGGGCAATGATTTTTGCGATCGTCGGCGGCGTGGTCGGCATGGTGCTGGTCATCGCGTCCTCGCTGATACTTCCGGGACTGATTGACCGGCTGACTCCGAACATCGATGAGCAAAAGGAGATCGCCCGCGGCAACACGGCCGTCGGCGAGTATTTTGGAAGGGTGGTGGCTGCAGCCATTCTCGGCGTGAGCATTGTTGCGGCTGCTGCGGTGCTGGGCGGAATCATCGCGGCGCTGCATTAAAGGGGAAAACCGTAAAGCGCGAAAGGGTAACCCCTTCACGCTCTCATGGTTTATTTAATTTCAGCGTCTGCCGATGGGGAGATTGAGTGTATGAAATGGGCTATCGGGCTTTCCGTGTTTCTGGCCTTTTTTATCGGGCCGGATCCTTCCTGGGCAAGGGGCGGTGGCGGATGCCTCGAAGAAGGAACACCGGTTTTGACCCCGGCGGGTTCAACCGCCATCGAAAGGCTTCAGCCGGGAGACCGCGTCCTGGGTGTTGCAGCCGGACGCCTGCAGACAGTGCAAGTCCAGGGGGTTACCGTCGTTCAGCCGGAGAGGATTCTGGAGATTCTGGCCGGCGGCCAGACATTGAGGGTGACTGCGGAGCATCCCGTCATGATCGCCCCGGGAGAATTCCGCATCGCGGGTCTGCTTCAAACCGGCGATGCGGTTTATCTGACAAGGGATGGGACAATTTTTGAAACGCGGATCCGATCCATCCATGCTGCGCCGGCAACACGACCGGCCTTTAACCTGATGGTCAGTCCGGCGGGAACGTTTGTCTCCTCCGGATTTGTCGTTCACAACAAGGGATGTTTTCTGCCCGATGGCAGGGTCCTGAAACCGGATGGAACCGAAATTCCCATCAGCAGGGTCCAGGCAGGAGAAGAACTGCTGGCCTTTACGCCGGAAGGTCAACCGGTCCGAACACGGGTGCAATCGGTTCTTCGCCGGACGGTCGATGAATTCGTCGTTCTGAAGACGGATCAACAGATGCTTCGCGTGACGGCGGATCATCCGTTTTACATCGGAGACGGCAGATTCAAGACCCTGGAGGCGCTGCGTGCCGGAGACCGGATCTTTGCCTGGGACGGGCAATCCTTAACCGGCCAGCGGATTGTTTCCATGGAGACGGTCCGGGAACCGGTCGCGGTTTTCAACCTTCAGACAGACTACCCCAACACCTTTTTCGTCGGCCATCTTGCAGTCCATAACAAAGGCGGTGGCGGCGGCGGACATTCCAGCTCCAGCAGCCATTCCAGCTCCAGATCCGGTTCCGGAAGCGGCGGTTCATCCGGAGCTTCCTTGCTTGGAGTCATTGTTTTTTTCATTATCATCGTGCTGATCGTCCTGATCCTGTCCAGAGCCACAAAACGAAATAAGGATCAAAACCTTGACTTCGTCCATAGTCGAAACGCCATCACACCCAAGGCGGCAAAAACCGAAAAACTCCTCTCTTTCCTCAGTCAGCAGGATTCATCGGCATCTCCGGAGGCGTTACGCAAACAGGCTGAAACCACTTTCCGAAAACTCCAGGAATGCTGGGAGAAGCGGGATTTCAGCCCCATGGCGCCGCTTATCATGAAGGATTTGTTCGATCAGCACACGGCCCAGCTTCAGGGGCTGGTCCGGAATCATGAGATCAACCGCATCGAGAAGCTCCTGATCAAACAAATTGATCTTGTTCATGTCCGATATGCGGAAAAAGCGGACCAGCGGGAATTTACAGCCCTGATTACCGCATCGGCCTGCGATTACTACGTGGATGACCGCACCGGGAAATACCTGCGCGGAGATAAGGCGCCCGCCACATTTCAGGAATTCTGGACGTTTCATTTTTCGGACGGGGCCTGGCGCCTCAGGGAAATTGAACAGGCCGGCGAGTCGGATATGCTCAAGGATGAAAACTTTGCCGAGATGCTGACGGACGATACCATCAGGGGGATTTACGCGGAAGCAGCCGGAAAAACCGGAGCAGCCGGTCCCTGGCTTGAGAAAAGCGTTGGGCAGAAGGCGACACGCATTGATCGGATGCTGAATTTTCTGGCTCAGACCGACAAGCTCTGGAATCGCAACGCGATGCTGGAGCGGGCGCGTCAGGTTTTCATGAATCTTTACCTGGCCAGGGAATCCGGAGATCCGGCTCAGGCGCCGGCTGCGGATCTCTTCCCCGAAGTTACGGAAAGTCTTCATCAGCAACTCAGCCAATGGCTGTCGGAGGGATTACGGGTCGAGTACCGCAACCTCTGTGTGCGCAAGGCCGATCTGATTCTGGTTCAGAATTTCGCGGATCCGTCCAGGGATGAGTTTACGGTCAGAATCAGCGCGCATGCCCAGAGAATGCTCCGCAAAGGCGATGCCGTCTGGAGCGCTCAGGAAGATGTGACGCCCTTTGAAGAATACTGGACTTTCGGCCGCCTGGATGGGGTATGGAAGCTCAAAGAAGTACTGCCGCCATCCGGAGGAAAGCAGAAACTATCAAAAGAGAATGTGGACGAGGACAGCAGTCCGGATCAACTCCAGTGGTATTACCGTCAGACCCGGGCCAATTAATCCAGAAAAACAAGCGGTTAATGATCACAATTAATTTCAGACACGTTCAGATACCCGTGCTGACCATGGGAAGGGGCTGGCTGGTGGTGGACAAACCCGCGGGCCTGACGGTTCACAACGCAGCCGGCAAGGATCTTTGCTCCCTGGTTTTCGCCCGTATCCGAAAAGAAACAGCTCTTGAGGGACAGACGGGTTTGGACCCGGATTTTGGCGTCAATCCGGTTCATCGCCTGGACAAGGAAACCAGCGGCGTCATTCTGCTGGCCGTCAACAGGGAGTCTTTTCGATTTTTCTCGAATCAGTTTGAATCCCGTCACGTAAAAAAGCGATATGTCGCCATTCTGCACGGACGGCTGGAAAAACAAAAAGAAAACGACCCGTGGGGAATATGGGGATGGCCTCTTTCAGAAGCCGCGGGCGGACGCCATCATCCCGAAGGCGCCGGAAACCTTAAAGACTGTCGAACCCTTTACCGGGTTCTTGACCACAGCGCCCATTACACGATGGTGGAAATCGAGCTTCTGACCGGCCGCACGCATCAGATCCGGCGGCACGCCAAATTGGCGGGCCATCCGGTTGTCGGCGACGCCCGCTACGGCTCAACGCGGGCCATAAACTACCTTCGACGGAATTTTGCCTTTGACCGGCTGGCGCTGCATGCCCGCGCGCTTACCCTGCAACTGCCAGACGGAAAAGCACAGGAAACCATCGAGACCCCGGCAATCCCCAGCCAAATGCGGGATCTGTTTCAAAATGACCCGGCAGCCCATTTATCCTGAAAAGCCCGTCTTCCTTTCGTCACTGGAGCTGAACTGGTTGTTCGGCTTTCTTCTGCAGAATTCGAATGGTTCCGGATATCTCTTCGGCGGTTACGCCCTTTCTTAAAGCTTCCAGGCCGTGCATGACGGCTGAAAAACGGGTGCCTTCCGCGGCGCTGATCCACTCCAGTTGAAGCCGCTCCGGGCGGATGCCCAGTTTGGCCATTTTTTTGTGGATTTTGGCAATGCGTTTTTCGGTCCACTTGTTGGCGTCGATGTAATGGCAATCCCCGATATGGCAGCCGCTCACCAGAATGACGGGAGCGCCTTTCAAAAAACCGTCCCAGATGAATTTTTCATCCACGCGGCCGGAGCACATGGTGCGGATCAGGCGCACATTGGGCGGATACTGGCATCTGGACACCCCGGCATAGTCCGCGCCGGCATAGGAACACCAGTTGCAGGCAAATGCCAGGATTTTCTCTTCCGGTTTTTCAGTCAGCAGGGCATCCACCTGATCGAGAATCTGCCTGTCGGTAAAATGGTTCATGATAATGGCGTCAAAGGCGCATTCGGCCGCACAGGTGCCGCAACCGGCGCAGGCGGCCGTATTGACGATTGCAGGGGTTTTCTTTTTCACATCCACGGTGATGGCGTTGTAGGGGCAGACTTCGGCGCACTTGCCGCAGGATTTGCATTTTTCGGCAATGACTTCCGATGTGATGGGGTCGGTCAGAATTTCCCCTTTGTGCATCAGGCGGATGGCTCTTGCCGCCGCGGCAGAGGCCTGGGTGACGCTTTCCTTGATGTCTTTGGGCCCTTCGGCGCATCCGGCGTAAAAAACGCCGCGGGTAGCGGCATCCACAGGCTGAAGCTTGGGATGGGCTTCCAGAAAAAAACCATCCGATGTCAGTTGCAGTCCCAGCATTTCCTGGAGCGTTCGCGTGCTGCCGGATGGATTCATGCCGACAGCCAGTACCAGCATATCCAGATCAAAGAACTCGATTTTCCCCAGAGCGGTGTTTTCAACCGCCACCCTCAGGCCGCCGTCCGGGTTTTCCTCGACCGTTCCGGGAAGGCCCCGCAGGTAATGGACGCCCAGCCGCCGGCTTCTTTTGTAGAGATCCTCAAACCCCTTGCCGAAAGCCCGGATGTCAATATAGAAGACCTTGACATCCATGTCCGGACAATGCTCCTTGAGCACCAGCGTGCTCTTGATCGTATTCATGCAGCAGACATTGGAGCAGTGGGCACTTCCCTTTCCGGCCGACCTGGAACCCACGCACTGAACAAAACCGATGGATTTCGGCTGCTTGCGGTCTGTGGGGCGCAGAATCTCGCCTTTTGTGGGGCCGCCGGCATTGACGAGCCTCTCGAACTCCAGGCTGGTCAGGACATTTTCATACCGCGTATAGCCGTATTCATCCATTTCCGTGGGATCGTAGACTTCCATCCCGGTTGCCACCACGATGGTGCCCACGGTTTCCGTGATTTCTTCATCGGACATGTGAAAACTGATGCAGCCTTTCTTGCAGGCTTCAACGCATTTGGCGCACACCGCCGGATTATGCCCCAGACACTCGTTGACATTGATCACATAGGCGGAGGGCACTGCCTGCGGAAACGGGGAATAAATGGCTTTCCGGGACGACAGGCCGTAATTGAAGGCATCGGGACGCACCACCGGGCAGACCGCAGCACAGTCCCCGCATGCCGTGCATTCCTTTTCATCCACATAACGGGCTTTTTTAAGGATTTTCACCTTGAAATTGCCGACGGAACCTTTCACTTCCTTGACTTCACTCAGGACATAAAGCTTGATTCGGGGATGTCGACCGACATCCGTCATTTTTGGCCCCAGGATTCAGATGGAGCAGTCCATGGTGGGAAAGGTTTTATCCAGGGTAGCCATGACCCCGCCGATGGAGGGTTTCTTTTCCACCAGCACCACGTCATACCCGTTGTCGGCAAGGTCCAGCGCCGCCTGAATCCCGGCCACACCGCCGCCGATGACCAGGGTCCGTTTGACCAGGGGCAGTTTTTCCGGCTCCAGGGCTTTGTGGCTTCGCACGCGCGATACGGCCATCCGCGTTAAATCCATGGCCTTTTCGGTGGCGGCCTCGGGCTGGCCCATATGCACCCAGCTGCAGTGTTCCCTTAAATTGGCCATTTCCAGAATATAGGGATTCAAACCCGCATCCTGAACCATCTGGCGGAAGGTGGGTTCATGCAGCCTCGGCGAACAGGAGGCCACCACCACCCGGTCCAGGTTCTGCTCCAGAATATCTTCCCGGATGCTTTGCTGTCCGGGTTCGGAACAGGCGTAGGGAATGCTTCTGGCAATCTGCACGTCCGCCATGCCGGCCGCCATGCCGGCCACTTTTTCGCAATCGACGGTCCTGGCGATATTTGTGCCGCAGTTGCAGACGTAAACGCCGATGCGGGGTTGGACTGTCGGGTTATCCGGTTTTTCCATGATCATTCTCTCATCAACCTTTTATTTATTCCCACCGAATGGTTCTGGCCAGGATGCTGGTCAAATCCATCATTTCCATTGTGATCTCATTGCCGATAAAAGGGTCTTCCATGGCACAGCGAAGATGAATCTGGCATTTGGGACAGGCGGTAACCAGAAGATTGCTTCCGGTCTCTTTGGCCTGGCGCAGGCGTTTGACCTGAAGCGCTTTGGAAAAGCTGTCGCAGCCCGTCCACGCGCAGTTGCCGCAGCAGAGCGCCGAAGCGCCCCGATCCCGCATTTCGGTAAAATTCCGGGGGTTCAGGCGTGCAATCAGCTTGCGGGGCAAGTCCGGCCGGCCCTCGAGCCGGCTCAGGCGGCAGGGATCCTGAAACGTCAGGGTGCGATCCAGTTTTTCAAAGCCAATGGCGCCCTTGCTGATTTCTTTTTCCGCCAGATCAAAGAGATGGGTCACCTTGAAGTGATAGCGGATACCCTGATCCGGATAGTCATGAACCAGGGTCCGGTAACATTCGGGGCAGGCGGTGACGACTTCCTCGATCCCCTTTTCTTCGATGGCCGCCACATTCAGGCGGGCAAGCTTCAGAAAATTCTCCCGGTCGCCGGACCAGAGCAGATCGTGGCCACAGCATCTTTCTCCGGCCAGAATCGCAGGGTGAATATCGAAAAAATTCAGGAGGCGCAGGCCGTCAACCAGGATATCCCGGGTCCGGGTGCCCAGATGCGCCTTGAAATAGGTATCGAAATATGGGGCGCAGCCGCCGAAAAAAAGGATTTTACTGCCGGGATCCGTATGAATATCATCGGGAAGCCACTCCCAGTGGCGAATGTTGAGGCCCGGCGAGGTCATGGCGCGCATGAAAGACTGGAAGAACCCTTCGTGGGCTTCGCATCCTTCCTTGCCGGCCGTTTTTTGCAACTGGCGCATGTCCCGGATGAATTCCGGAAAATCCACGGCCGACGGGCAGCGGTCATGACAGAGTCCGCAGGTCAGGCAGGACCACACATCCTTGACCACGCCGGGCGATTCGGAATTTCCGGCGATAATGGCATTTGCCATGGCTCTCGGGGAAAAGGACTTGCCGGAAAGCGACACGGGACATGCCGAAGAACATTTCCCGCAGTCCTGACAGGCGAAGATATCATGTTTATCCATGATCCGGGCCGCAGCTTCCTTTCCGATGGGTATGGGCGCCTCCCGCGGGATCGGCGTCACCGGACTCTTGCCCATGGTTTGAATGACTTGATGAAAGTCCTGAAGAAATGCCAGGAGCGCGTCCGATTCCTCGGGGAGAAACATGGCCGGACGCAGGCGGTCTCCGCCCAGTCCCAGCAGGTCCAGAATGCCGCGCGTATCTTCAACGTTTCGTTCGGCCACATCCGTTCCACTTCCGTAACGGCAGGAACCGGGTTCGCAGCCGACCAGGGCGACCCCGTCGGCTCCCAGCTCAAACGCCCTGAAAAGAAGCGACTTGCTCATGCTGCCGGTACAGGGAATGCGGATCATGCTGACTTCCGGAGGAATGTCCGCGCCGCTGTCCAGAAGCGCCTGAAAAGCGGCGTGAGGGCCCCAGTTGCAGATAAACAAGATTATTTTTAGATTGTCCATCTCGATCTCATATTTGAAAGTAAACGGTCATGGCCTTGGCATTCCGGCCGCCCCCCAGGGATGAAAACACCTCTGGGAGCGCGGGCGTTCCGCCCGCAATATTCATCATTCACAATTATTTTCACGGTGCAGTTCACGACAGCAATTCCGCGATCATCTGATTGAGATACTTTCGATCCCGATACGGACTGTCCGCCGCATTGGAGGGGCAGACGGCAATGCAGTTGCCGCAGCCCTTGCAAAGGGCCTCGTCCACGACCGCATACCAGCCATCCATGGCGTTGGGCCGAAAGCTTACAGCCTGATAGGGACACACGGCAATGCAGCGGCCGCAACCCCGGCAGAGGGCATCATCCACGGATGCCGTATAGCCCTTGTTCTGCCTGGGGCTTCTGGGCATGGCCGCTGCCGCCAGCATGGCGGCCGCAGTTCCTTTGATGCGATCAGAAACCGCAATAGCCGAAGGATTGGCCAGAAAGAGCCCCGGAATGGAGGTCGCACCCGGATTGAAAAAGGGAATCCCGGTGACGCCCCGCTTCTGCATGGCGGATTCCACGATATGGGCGGGCAGATCCGCCATCGGCATATAGGGAATACGCTTTCGGGATTGCTCACCCAGAATTACGGCCCCGGCATGCATGATCTGCTTGACTCCGTGAGTATCCAGGGTCACCTCAAAATTTCCGACCGTTCCCCGCAGACGCTGAACCGAGGATCCGCCGAAATTGTGAATGTTGGGATGGACCAGGGTTTCGGGCAGGGGCTTGTCGGGAGTTCCGAAAAGAAAAACTTCCACACCGGCCTGGGCAAGCGTCATGGCGCTTTTAAGAGCTGCTTCCGAATCTCCGATTACCGCCGTGGTGAAATTATAAGGCCGGGCCGGCGCCGGGAGGGCTTTCAGCCGGAATGTTCGGTGAATGGACCGTTCGATAAGCCCTTTAAAGCGCTTTTCGGCCAGCGCCGGATCCGGTTTCAGCAGCCGCAGCACCTCGCCGCGCAGATTGCAGGTTTCCACCATGGCGCGGCTGATTCCGGTTCCGGAAAACAGCGCGTGCTTGAGGCGGCTTCGCTGGTCCGTACAGGCGCTGCAGACAAAATCAAGCGGGCAGCAGACGCACGAAGCCAGAACCACACGGGTGAGCCCTTTCTCGCGGATGGTGCGAATCAGCGCCGCCGAGCCTTCCGGCGTGCAGGCCGATGAAAGGACTTCAGCATGTTCGATATGGGGCTGACTGCCAAGTCCGGCGACATAATCGCTTAAATCAGCAGACCATCCCAGTGCATCGTTGCATCGACAGACGAAAACGCCCACTCGGATTTCCGGAGAGAGCCGGGGATCGGGGGGGGAAAAGGCCAGACCATGTCCTTTCAGCCGCTGAGAGCCGCCGCCAAGAAGCAGCATGGCATCGGCTGCTGCGGCAAAGCCCCGGAGCGTCAGGGCGTGCACGTCGTTTTTTGCGGTTTTGGTGCTGTACGCCCGGATGATATCGTCTCCCTTGATGGCGGGGGCCGCGTCGGGATCGGCGATGATGACGATCCCGGCCTGCTCGATACGGTCTTCGGAACCTTCCCCGTGCCGGATGGAGCCGGCAGCCCCGCAGGCATTCACACATTCAAGGCATTCGGAACACACCCCGCACTGAAGACATCGGGCGGCTTCAAAACAGACCAGAGATTCGTTCAGCCCCAACGCCACCTCTGCAAAATTGCCTTCACGCGCCGCCGGCTGTCTCTCCGGCATATGGGCGCGGGCAAGGGAGGGAATGTCGGGCGTGATGGGCGCGAAATCTTTATCGATGGGTCTTCTGGGCAGATGATTCGAAAGTTTTTCACCGCTCAGATTCAGGTGCACCGCTCGGGCCGCCTTCCTGCCGGAAGCCATGGCTTTTACGACCGACGATGGCCCCTGGACCGCATCGCCTGCGGCATACACGCCGGCAATGCCCGTACAGGAGTCGTCATTCAGTTGAATGGTGCCGTTTGAATGAATCGCGACAAAAGGACCGAACCGGTGCGGATCGGCAGTCTGGCCAATGGCCACAAATGCCCTGTCAAAATCCAGATCAAAGGGCTCGGCTTCCGGAACCCGGACCGGCCAGGGAATGCCGGCGGCATCCGGCGGGCCGGGCCGTGTGGCTGCACAGCGGAGTGTGCCAAGATTTCCATCCGATCCGCTGAATTCCACCACTTTCAAGCAGTCCTGAATGGATATGCCCTCTTCCCTTGCAGCGGCGATCTCCGCGGCATCGGCCGGAATGAGCGCTTCCGGAAACCAGGAGAGCACGGTGACCCTGGCGCCCAGACGCACCAGCGTTCTTGCCAGATCAAAAGCGGCGTTTCCATCTCCGATCACGGCAGCGGTTTCTTTGACTTCCCTGATTTCTCCGCGGTAAAGCCGGGTCAAGAAATCCAGACAACCCTCAACGCCTTTCAGTTCTTCGCCGGGAACGCCCAGCTTGCGGTCTTTCCAGACACCGATGGCCAAAATGACGGCTGCAAACTCTTTTTTCAGTTCGCCAAAACCGCCGGACAAGTCCACGGGAGCGCCGGTTCGAAACTCCACTCCCAGTTTCTGAATGAACGCGATTTCGCGATCCAGGATGTCCCTTGGCAGCCGATGGGGTCCCAGGCCGTATCGAAGCAACCCGCCTGTCAGTGCTTCCTTTTCAAAAACCGTAACCGGATATCCGAGGCGGGCCAGATCCGCAGCCGCGGAAAGACCTGCAGGACCGGAGCCGATGACGGCAATGCGTTGCGGTCTGGGCGGAACCACGGGTTTTTTGACTTCCCGCGGATGAGAAAGCTCATAGTCCGCAACGAAACGCTTGATATCCCGGATGGCGACGGGTTCATCCAGCTCCGCCCGCCGGCAGGCGATCTCGCAGGGATGCGTGCAGACCCTGCCGCAGATGCCGGGAAGGATGTTATCCCGGCGAATCAGATCCAGGGCTTCAGGAAACTTTCCGGCTTTAACAAGGGCCACATATCCTTGTGCGTTAACTCCCAACGGGCAGTTGGCCTGGCACAGGGGCTGACGGCGCTTGTCGATGACGGGATGGCCGGGTAGACTCTGCCTGCCGCCGGATCGAATAGGTTTTGTTCCATCCGGAGATGCCGCCGGGCACACTTCCATGCAGCGCCCGCAGAGCGTGCAGCGGTCCGGATCGATGAAGGCCGCGGGGCTGTTTATGCGGGCGCAAAATCCTTGCGGCGTATGCTTCAGCGAGCTGATGCTGCCGGGAAACACGCAGCGGATGTGCGGATTTCGCAGAATCCGCAGCAGTCCGGGCCGGTGTGCATAGTTCAGGGGGACGCCGGAGCTCAGGCGCCATTCTTCGCGCGACAGTTTCTGATTCAAATCCGGGTCCGGATCCACCAGGGTCACCGGAACACCGATTTCGCCAAGCTTGTTGGTCGCGGCGATTCCGGACGGCGTTGCACCAATGACCAGAACCCGGTAAAGGCGATCTTTAGGGTTTCTCATGCACGGGTTCCTTTCTTCCCTTCTGCTTTTTTCCGGCGCCCCTTGAGCGTGGCCAGGCCGAAATCGTGGCCTTTGTCAAACGCCGTCAGGTTCAAGGCTTCCGTGCCCCTGGGAACAGAACCCGAAACCGTGCTCCGGGCGGCATCCAGCGAGATGGCCTGAGTGATTGCCGTAAAGAAACCCACCATGACGATATTGGCCATCATCTTCCTGCCCAGCTCCTCGGCCATGCGCGTCGCCGGGATGGCAAAGCAGCGGCTGCATGGCGCATCTGCGGGATTGACCAGATTCTGATCGACGATCAGGATGCTGGTCTCCTTGATCATGGCGGCGTACTTGTCAAATCCCCCCTGCGACATGCACACCAGAATATCGGGCTGGCGCACATAAGGGAAATGAATGAAGCCGTCGGAGATGATCACCTGGGCGCTGCACGCACCGCCGCGGGCTTCGGGCCCATAGGACTGGGTCAAGGTGCTTTCCTTGTGGTCGATGAGACTTGCGGCCTTTCCCACGATTTGACCCGCCAGCACAATGCCCTGGCCGCCAAAACCCGTAATGAGGATTTCCATCTTGGCATTGACATTCGGTTTTGATGTCATATCACGCTTCCAGAATTCGGTTAATTAAGCAAACTGCGGCCGGCATGTCCTGTCATAATTCTCTGAAAAGGTCGGCCGGTCGTGATCGATAAATTTACCCAGCGTAATGCTGTTTCCAAAGTCCATCACCGCTTCCATCGGGTGCGCACCGTTTTTGATGATCGTGCGTTCCTGATAGATTTTGAGCGTATCCATCGACTTTTCCTTGTTCTTTCGTCCATAGCCGGTCGGGCAGGGAGCCAGCACCTCGATAAAGGAAAAGCCCCGCCGATTCAAGGCTTCTTCAATGGATTTGGTGAGATCCCGCGTGTGCAGAATGGTCCACCTGGCCACGTAGGTGGCGCCCGATGCAAAGGCCAGCAGGGGAAGGCTGAACGGCGGATCCGGGTTTCCGCGGGGGGTGGTGGTGGTTTTGGCAAGGCAGGGAGTGGTGGCGGCGGCCTGACCGCCGGTCATGCCATAGATCAGGTTGTTGACACAGACTACCGTGATATCCATGTTGCGCCGGGCCGCATGGATGAAGTGATTCCCGCCGATGGCGAACAGATCGCCATCCCCGCTGAACACCACCACGTTGAGTTCCGGATTGGCCAGCTTCATGCCGGTTGCAAAGGGAATAGCCCGGCCGTGAGTGGTATGATAGGAATCGAGCCGGGTATATCCGGCCCCGCGGCCCGAACATCCGATGCCGGAAACCATCACCGTTTTATTCAGATCGATGCCGCTGGCCTGCATGGCGACCATGCACGCGGAAAATGCCGTCCCGATGCCGCATCCCGGGCACCAGATGTGGGGAATGCGGTCTGTACGCAACAGCGCATCCAAAGGATGATTCGGGGGATGATCCGGCCGGGTTTTTACTTTTTCCATATCCACTCCCAGTAATCAGAAGGCATTCACCTAAAAAGCTGTTTTGAGGGTTTCGACGATTCGCTCCGGCGGGATGACCGCACCACCCGGATGCCCGACCAGAAAAGCGGGAACCCTGCCGCCGGCGCATCTTTGAACTTCCAGGTGAATCTGACCCAGGTTGATCTCAACCGTCACAAAACCACGCACCTTTTCCGCCAGCTTTTGAATCTGTTGTTCCGGAAAAGGCCAGACAGTGATCAGCCGCAGCAGTCCTGCTTTAATGCCCTGGCCCCTGGCTTCATCCACTGCCGCCAGGCTGCTGCGGGCCGATATTCCATAGGATACAATGACAATTTCCGCATCCTCCATCCGGTAGCTTTCCGTCCGGACGATGTCATCGAGGTTGTTTCGAATCTTCTGAGTCAGACGGCCCATCATCTCGATCTGCGTTTCGACGTTCATGCCGGGGTAGCCCCGTTCATCATGGGTCAGGCCGGTCACATGGATTCCGTATCCTTCGCCGGCAATGGCCATCGGCGCAACGCCATTGGGGCCCGGCTGAAAAGCCTTGAAACGGTCTTTTCTGCCCTTGGGAGCCGGCCGGGAGCGCAGCTTGATGGCGCCGGCGTCCGGAATGACCACCCGCTCGCTCAGGTGTCCCGTGACTTCATCCGTCATGACCAGAACCGGGGTCCGGTAGGTTTCACTCAAATTAAAGGCCGTGATGGTCAAATAGAAAAGCTCCTGCGGCGATGCCGGCGCCAGAGCGATGATTTCATAATGACCGTGCGAGCCCCACCTTGCCTGCATCATATCCCCCTGCGCCCCCAGTGTGGGCAGTCCCGTGGAGGGGCCAGCCCGCTGAACATTGACCACCACGCACGGGGTTTCCGTGCAGATGCCGAGCCCCAGGTTTTCCATGATCAGGCTGAAACCCGGGCCGGAGGTGGCGGTCATGCTCTTGACTCCGGCACAGGAAGCCCCGAGAATCGAGGCCATGGCCGCGATTTCATCTTCCATCTGCACAAAGGTTCCGCATACATCGGGAAGACGGGAAGCCATGTGTTCGGCGATCTCGGTTGCCGGCGTAATGGGATACCCCCCGAAAAAAAGGCACCCTGCCGCCAGTGCACCCTCCGCACAGGCAACATCACCCGTCATAAAGTGTTCACCGGTTAGCACTGCTGGTTTCATACAGTCGCTTTCATTATGAAGATGTTAAGATTGATGGCTTCGTAAAAAGTCCGATATCTGCGTTGCGCTGCATCCTTCGTCATTGCAGCGTACCCAAAAGTACGCCTCACTCCTCAGGATGGTCGCCAAAAGCTCCGGTGCTACGCGCCTTGATCTTGAACTTTTTGCTTTGCCATCCCGATTTTGACTTTTTACGAGTTCATCTATATTAAAGGCTACCTGTGTATTTCTGCCGGAAACTCCGGAAGAGCGGCCTGCTGCGGCAATTCCGGTGGAATTTCCAGTGAGTAGATGGCAAAATCCGGACAGATCGTTTCGCAATAATGGCAGTTCACGCAGTCATCCGGCTTTTTGACAAGGGGCGGGTGGTAGCCTTTGACATTGTACCTGGGGGACAACTCAAGCACATTGCGGGGGCAGTAGGCAATACAAAAGCCGCAGCCCTTGCATCTTTCTTCAAGAATCACCACCATTCCACGGGAAACCAGAATTTCATTCGAATCCAGAGGAACTCGCCAATATTTCATATCCGCCTACCCTTTAATATGCTGAATACAGATTGTCCGGCAGATGAACCTGAAGTATCAAATCCGCTGGATGGCCATGGAAACAAAAATGAACAAGAAGCCTTGCATTCTATGCATTCACTCAAGCATGTCAAGCTTAATTTATTCTTAAAGTCAATTTATATGGGTTTGGGGTGATATTTTCTACGGGGGTATCGATAGATTGCCTTAATAAGATCAATATTTTCATTGGATAATGCTCAGGGGCATAGTAGCGATAGAGGATAGAGGGGACGCCCTTTATATTTTTATATTTGCATCAGCATGGCTTGCATGGCTAAACCTCCAAAATGCTCCCAAAAAAGCTTTCCCGATCAGCATCTTCCAGAAAGAAGTTACTCCATTCGATGCCTCGGAGAATTATATGATGCGACGCATTATGGGCATCTATTATAGCAAGTCTTGGCATGGCGGATTTTTATCAGATTTTTCAAGACACTAAATATAAATATATAAAGGGCGTCCCCTATTTTGGCTTTTCCGTAGGAAAAACCATTGGCGGGGTTTTTTTCGATTGCGACAAAGAGCGCTCCCGCCGGAATCCGGTTGATTTTTTTAAAAGCAGGGGGGCTCTCCGGTTGGCAGACGCCGCATACCATCTTATCCGCATCTCCACAGGCGATGGCGTTCAAAGCCAGTTTGAGACAGGTCAGGCCCCATGCGGGTTTTTCTTGAATAACAAAGCTGGGTCCGGTAAGTCCGAATCGGATTGCCGCATCCCCCATGAAACTGCTGGGCAGGGTATAGGAGAACAGTCCCGGGCTGGCGCCGATGCCGTCCTCCGGCAGGACCGTATCGAAATAATCAAAGTCCGTATTCAGGCAGCCATATTCCGTGGAAGTGATGATACCGATATTGCGCTTTTCCGTCCATGCATCCAGGCCCGCATCCTGCAGCGCAAGGCCGATGGCGGTCATTCCGAGCCTAGAATATTGATCCATCCGCCGGGAAGACGGATAGGATCCGTCAAGGGGAATATCAGGCAATGGTCCGTCAGCCGCTGCTTCTGACAGGGCATTCAGCATGGCAGCGGTCTTGATGTCCTTTCCGCGCCACAGGCCGGTTGAAGCGATCCAGCCAATCCCTGTAATGTCGGCACTGTTGGTTGTCATGGCTTCCCCAGGACAAGAGCGGCGTTGATGCCCCCGAATCCAGAATTTGTCGTCAGCAGATAATCCCCGGAAAAAGATACCGGCCCGGTACTGACCCAGCCCGCTGCCTCATCCATCGGCGTTCTTAACCCGATTGTCGGTGGCGCCACCTGGCAGGATAGGGTTTTCATGCCCACAGCCACCTCAATGCCGCCCGCAGCCCCCAGCGTATGTCCGATAGCGCCTTTGATAGAAAATACCGGCACCTTTCGATTTTTAAATATCTGCTTGAATGCGGTGAGCTCCATCAGATCGTTGTAAATCGTGCCCGTGCCATGCGCACAGACGGCATGGATTTCATCTGCCGGAATTCCCGACACCTGCAGCGCCCGGGAAATAGCCTGAATGAGGCCGCTGCCATCTCTGGCAGGAGCCGTGATATGCGTGGCGTCGTTTGCGATTCCCCATCCGTGAATGGTTCCCACGGGAATCCGGTGATCCTGTTTTGCCCGCTTCCGGCTCATCAACATCAGCGCTGCCGCGCCTTCTCCGAGAGACAAACCGTTTCTGTCCCGGTCAAAAGGCCGGCAGGGCAGCGGCGAGAGGGCTCTTAATGCGGAAAAGCCGGAGAAGATGAATTCGGTGACCATATCCAGACAGCAGACCAGCACAACATCGGCGCATCCAGCGGAAATCAATGCAGCTGCCTGCGCCACGGCGATGGTGGAAGAAGCACAGGCTGCACTGACGTTGAAACCCCTGCTGTCCAGACCCAGTTTTTCGGAAACGATGGCGGGAAGTGATGAAGGCAGGATGTCCTGAATATCAGCGGCGTTGCCGGTGCTGACTTTTTCCAGATTATCAATACCCGCTTTGGTGGTTGCTGTGATCAAAAGCGTATCGGCAGGGACAGTCTCCCAGTTCCTGAAAAGGCGGTCGCAGAGAGAATGAAGCATGGATCCGCCGCCGGATGGGTTTAACCCTTGGATACAGCCGGCAATCCCCGCGCTGTAATTTTTCACCGGAAAACGGTTCACCGGACCGATGGCGGTGTTTCCGGCCAGCAGTCCCCGCCATAAGCCATCAAGGCTGTCCGACAAGGCGGAAACCGTTGATGCATGAGTGATGACAGGCGTAGGATCCATCAGTTCTCTATTTGTTCTTTTCAAAAAACCAACAGCAATATTTCAATGTAACGGCTCAGCTTTCAGTCTTCGATCTTCGGTCTTGGATCCATCCGAAAAGAGCCGGGGTTACCATCAGCGCGGCGGGTATCGCGGCGCCGACGCCCAGCATGACGGCAACGCCGATGGAGTGCATGGCCGGATGGCGGGCCAGAATCAGCGCGCCAAAACCGGCCAGGGTCGTAAGACCGGATACCAGCACGGCTTTTTCGGTTTCATGGGTATATCCCCCGGTCAGCTTGCAGACGATGAATATTCCATAGTCGACAGCCAGCCCCACGATTAATATCGCGGATAATATATGAAAAATATTCAAGGGATGCCCCTGCCATCCCAGAACACCCAGCATCGCGAAAACCCCGGTAAACCCGGGGATCATGGCAAGCAGGGCGTTTATGATATCCCTGTAGAGAAAATAAACCAGCGCAAAATTAAGAACCACGGCCCCCAGAATCATCCAGAAGAGATCTTTGCCCATGAGATGGCTCAGGTGGTCTCCAAACCGGGTTTGGGAAACAAAACGCACGCCCTGAATATTTTTGAGATCCGACTGATAAAGACCGGAGACTTCCGCAGTGTCGGGTACCAGCGAAAGCACCCGCACAACCCCTTCCTTTTGAATGATCATGCCATCTATCATATCGCCCAGGCCCCTGGACCTTAGAATCTCCGCCGTTACAAGAGGCAACTGCCGGCCGATGCCGTCGAAAAAAGGGGTGAATGCATCCTGGGAAAAGCCCGCATCCGAGCCTTCCTGACCCATGAGTGCTTGAAGCCGGGATACTCTTTCCGCGGACCAGAACTCTTTCCAGCGCCTCTGGTGCAGGCGCTGTTTGGAGACGGACGGAAGCAGGGAAGCAATGCTGACAATCTTGTCTGAAGGGAGGCGATTTGACAACTGATCAAAAAGGCGATCGTTTACCTCAAGCGCCTGGTCCAGATCATGGCCTTCCGCAAAAAGCATGGCCGTTCCTCCCCCGCCCCAGGTCTTCTGGAAATAGGCTTCATCTGCCTTGAGGTCCGGAGTCGTCAGGTTCAGGGACCGCATGTCGCCGTCAAAAGTAATCCCCTGGGCTTTCCAGATGCACACCGCCATCAGACAGACCCAGAAAATGATGATAACCGTTCCGGATCTGCGCCGGCGGATTGTCCACACCTGTTTTTGGAAAATACCCCTTCTGGACGAAACACCGATGAGGTGCGGAAAAGTGATCAAAGAGATGAGAAGCGCGGCGCATATCCCCACGATCGAGAATGAGGATACCTGCCGCAGGCCCGGAAGCGGCGAAAAAAGAAGCACGACAAAACAGGCCAGAGTGGTCAGTCCGCCAAAGACAATGGGAGAAGTCACTTCATCCAAAACCGCCGGCTTTTTGCTCTCACCCCCCGGCAGGGCAAAATAGACCTGAACGGCAAAGTCGATGGTGACTCCGAGAAGCACGGAGCCGAACCCGATTGTGATTGCGGAAAAATGATCGTAGAACAGCCCGGTAATGCCGGCAATGCTCAGGGCCAGAACCGGTACAAGCAGCACAAACAGGCCTTCCCGGCAGAAAAGGAACAGGGCGATAATGACTGCGATTCCCGCAAACGAGCTGCACATCACCACAAACACATCCTGCTTGACCGCATTGGCATTGATGGCGGTATAGCGGTGCGAGGCCATGACAAAGGCTTCCATGGGCTTTGGAACTGAAGCCCGGATCAGGCCATCCAGTTGAGACATCAACGCCGCGCTTTCCCGTGAATCGGTCCCATTGATGGGGGTTTCGGCGATGATCAGAACATTTTTCCTGTCCAGGCTCACAAAGTGCTGATTCTCGATGCGCATTCCGGACAGAAGGTTGGCAAATCTCAGCTGTTCAAACAACAGCCCGGAAAGATTCAGGGGATCGTTTCGAAAAAGCTCTTTTTTCATCCATCCTTCAGGCGTGATGAGCTCCTGATACATCGCCCGCATGCGCTCCCGGATCTGATCCGGTTCAACTTTGGCGGCAAGCTTTTCAAAATTATCGTCTGAAAGAAGACTGGGAATGGCCGAAAGCATCCAGGAAAAAAACCCGGCGCCAAAAAGATTGCCGGGTCCTGTGGCCACGCGGGTGAAATAAGGCGCCTTCATGGATCCGGCAAGCGCATCCGCTGCAGTCATCAACTGGCCCAGGTCCGCCCCTCCCCGGAGATTGATCACCACTTTTTTGGCGAATGGGGAATCTTGAAGCAGGGAAAACTCATCACCGACAACGGCGTCCCGGTCCGGGATCATGAACTGAATGTCCTCATGGACATCCAAAAAAGCCATGGCAAGCGCGCCCATCAGGACAAACAGGAAGGTCACGCCGTAAAGTATTTTTCTTCGGGGGGACAGCCGGATGTACAGGGTTCCGAAAGGTTTGGTAAATGTCATGGCTTTAGAATCTTCCATCTGCGATCGGTTCGTTGATAACCGCGTTAAAAAAACGGATAACGATCTCATCGCCCTTCATTTCCTGAATTTTTACGGAAGTGGCATATGTCAGATCGGCTGAAAAGACCAGTGTCACCTGACTGACATAATCCCTTTCTCCGGCCAGAAGGGGGACAAGTCCCAATGTTGCCGGGGCTTCGCTGATCACCTTAAGGTCATAGCGTTCCTTTAATGAGGCAAAATCGGCGCTGGTCCAGGCAAGTATCTGTTGAATCAGGACCTGCAAAAAAGGCGCCTCTGACAGAGAGATTTTTTCGGGCGTACCCGATGGCCCCTGCCACCGTTTGACTTCCTGGCCCTTTACGGAAAAACCGGCAGTGACGGGATCGGTTGTCTCCCAGAGGATCTTGTCCGGTTTTGCAAATAAAAACCGCCCCCTGGAGATCATTGCGTCTTTGAGCATGGTGGTACGCCTTTCCTGCTCAAATGCCGACGACAGGGTCTGAACCTTTTTTACGGAAAGGGAAATGCGCGAGAACACATCGCCTTCTGATACCTGGGCCGGTGGTCCGGGACCCGGTTCTTCGGCGCACCATCCACACGAGAAAAGTCCGATGCAGGCAACCATGCACCAAGCCGCCACGAGCCGGACAGTTCCCGGCAAAACACGCAAAGGGGTTAAAGAAAAAAAACGGCGATTTCCTCTGAAATCCATGAATTCATACCTCATAATTGCTTGATTGCAGGCCAACTCATAACCTTCCGTATCGTATCATTTACTGCTGTCATCTAAAAAATTTTCTCCCCTTGTAGCAGCTTTTCCAAAATGATACCATTATGACGAATGATAAAAGCAATAGAAGCGTAAGTCAATAAAAGGAAGACTCATGATCGCCGTGGTTCAGCGGGTTGTTGATCCTGGACAGCAAATGACATGAAAAAAACAACGTTCAAAAACTTTTTCGTGACCGGGGTTGTTTTTCTCTGTCTGATGGGAAATATAAGCGCACCGGCCCTGGCGGATCAGGCCCTGGCCGTCTCGCGGCTGCTTTCCCTGATTCAGGGAAAGGATGCGGTGCTGTTAACCGATCCTCAGGGAAAGGTTCTGGCCTCCAGAAATGCCGAAAATCTGCTGGTTCCGGCATCCACCCTCAAAATACTGACCGCCCTGGTGGCGATTCGCTATCTCGGCGAAGATTTTCGATTTGTTACCGAATGCTATCTGGACAAGGATAATAACCTGAAGATCAAGGGGTACGGCGATCCCTTGTTCGTGTCGGACGTGATGCCGGATTTTTCAAGGCAGATTCAAGCCCGTATTCACCATTACAGGGATCTGGTTCTGGATGATTCGGCTTTTCAGCAGCCCCTGAGGATTCCCGGAGTCACCGAAACCACAGAGCCTTACGATGCGCCCAATGGCGCATTCTGCGCCAATTTCAACACCATCAGCTTTCAGAAAGCATCCGGCGGCAAATATGTCAGTGCGGAGCCTCAAACCCCGCTGATTCCTTTTGCTTTATCCCGGATCCGCGCTTCGGGAACGGAATCCGGAAGGATCGTGTTTTCTCATTCCCAGGGAGATATCGTTCTGTATGCCGGGCACCTGGTTGCCGGCTTTCTGTCGCAGCAGGGCTTATCATCGTCCGGACAGATTCGAATCGGCAGGGTTGAAGGCGGGGATCGGCTCCTGATCCGGTATGCGTCCCCCTATGTGCTGACAGACGCGATAGGCAAACTGATGGAATATTCCAATAATTTTATCGCCAACCAGTTGTTCATCGCCGCCGGCATGCAGGCTTATGGACTGCCCGGTACGATCGACAAAGGCATTCGGGCGTCACAGGAATACCTTCGAAACGAACTGCAAATCGAAACCCTTCAACTTGCCGAAGGATCGGGGATCTCAAGGGAGAACCGACTGTCTGCAAAGCATCTGGATCAGCTCCTGGTCCGGTTTTATCCGTATCGGCAGTTGATGCGAAGGCAGGGAAACGAACTGTTCAAGACCGGAACGCTGGACGGGGTCCGCACCCGGGCGGGATATATCGAGGACGGCAATGGGGGAAGCTACCGGTTCGTGGTCATGATCAATACCCCCGGCAAAACCGCTGATCCCGTGATGGAAATCATCCGCGGGCTGGCCGGCTCATGAAAGCGGCAGATTGAGAATCCGGCGTCCCGGCCCCGGCTTTTTCAGCTTTTCGGCTTTTTAACTTCCTGGCATTCCGTGTGAATCTGTCCGCTGGTAATATGCGCATAGGCGCTGTGGTTGTGAATGGATTCAAAATTCTCCGCGCTGACGGAAAACCAGGTGATGTTGTTGTCTGCATAAAGCTTTTTGGAGACGTCCCGGACGATGTCTTCGACAAATTTGGGATTGGTAAAGCCTTTTTCCGTAACAAATTTTTCATCCACCCGCTTCAGGATGGAGTAAACTTCGCAGGACGAACAGGCTTCAACCAGCTCGATCATGTCCTCCATCCAGATGAATTTCTTGAACCGGGTGCTCAGCCGAACTTCGCCCCGCTGATTGTGGGCGCCCACTTCGCTGATTTCCTTGGAGCAGGGGCAGACCGACGAGATCGGAACGATCACCTCGGAAACCAGGTCGATTCCGCCGGAAGGATCGCTGGAACCCAGAATCCTGCAGGTGTAATCCATGAGGCCGGGGGCCCCGCTGACCGGGGCCTTTTTCTCGATGAAATACGGAAAAGACAACTCGATGTGGGCGGATGCGGCATTGAGATGTTTTTTCATCCGATCCAGAACCTCGGAGATGCGCTTGAGGGAGATTTCCGGCCGGAACAGGTGAAGCAGCTCGACAAAACGGCTCATGTGGGTGCCCTTGTATTTATGCGGCAGATCCACATACATGTTGATGACGGCAACGGTATGTTGCCTGCTGTTTCTGCGGTCCAGAACCGTGATGGGGTAACGGATATTTTTTATTCCCACCTTGTCGATGGGGATGTTGCGATCGTCCCGCTGATTCTGGACGTCTTTCATGGAGGTGCTACAGGCCGGAGGAGGCATCATGTCCGGATTCCCGTATCGGTGTTGATTCATGTCGGTTTCCTGATCTCTTGCGGCGTTTCGAGTGGTCCTTCAGCAGATAGTCCGTTCTCACATGACTCATCGCCCTGAAAATATTTCCCTTGACGTTGGCGTTGCCCAGGTAAAGCTGACCCAGCATCTCCTTGATTTCTTTGCGTTTGGATGTTTTGGATGTCGGGCAAGGGTTGTCAAAAACAGGAAACCGGTTTTCTTTGGCGAATTTTCGGATGATCATTTCATCCACAAAGGCCAGTGGCCGGATCACGGTAATCTTTCCCTGAAAAAAACGCTGGGATGGCACCATGGTACAGATTTCACCGGCGTAGCAGATATTTAAAAACAGGGTTTCAATGAGGTCATCTTTGTTGTGCCCCAGAGCCAGCTTTCGGCAACCCTGTTCATCCGCGATTTCAAACAGCCGCTTTCGCCTCAGGTGCGAGCACAGAAAACAGGGGTTCTCCCGGTTTTCCGTACTGTGCGCCAGTATGCCGTGCCGGGTTTCCTCCACCCGAAGCTCAAGCCCCCACTGGCCGCAATAATCCTTCAAACGGGCGCCGAAACCGGGTTCAAATCCCGGATCAATGTAAACGGGAACGATTTCATAGTGAACGGGAATGCGCCGAAGCCGCTCCCGCAAGAGCCACAGAAGGGCCAGACTGTCGTGTCCGCCGGAAAGCCCCACGGCAATCCGATCGCCATCCGAGATCATGTCATAGTCGTGAATGGCCTTGCCGACCCCTCTGTTCAAAGACCTGAATAGCACGGATTCCTTGATGGAAGCTAATCTCCGTCATTGGTTTCGGGCACCAGCTTGATTCTTCCGGCCGCAACCTCTCTTAAGGAAATGACAATATCCTCATTCTTGGGTGAGCTGACCAGATACTCGGAACCCTCGCGGATCTGACGGACCCGTCTGGAGACCATGTTGGCCAGCAGGAATCGGTTGGGCACCCGTTTCAAACAATCGTCGATTGTAATTCTTGCCACAAAACACCTCCGGAAATTAAATTTGACGGCCTTGCCGGCGAACTTCTTACAAAACCGTCTGATTTTTGACTTTTTACGAGTTCATCAAATTTCAGTGAATTACAGGATATCAACCAGTTCATAACAGCGCTTTCCTCCGGGAGCGGTCAGGACCAGCTCGTCGGAAGGTTTTTTGCCGATAATGGCCTGCCCCAGCGGAGAAGTGATGGATATACGGCCTTCTTCAATATTCGATTCTTCCGGACCGACCAGTTGGTATTGAACGGTTTCTCCGGTGTCGACATTTTCCAGAATCACCCGGCAGCCAAAGGCAGCCCGGTCTTTGGGAAGTTTGCTTGGGTCAATAATGTCCGCATTTGACAGCTTGTATCCCAGTTCTCGAATGCGTCCTTCGAGAAAGCTCTGGCGGTCCTTGGCAGATTCAAACTCTGCATTTTCCGACAAATCTCCGTGCGCCCGCGCCTCTTCAATGGCCTTGATATTCAGGGGCCTTTCGACTTTTTTCAGATGTTCCAGTTCATTTTTCAGGGCGGCGTGGCCCTCTTTTGTCATGGGTATTCGATCCAACTTATCACTCCTGAAATATAGATTTATTGTAAATGCGACTGCTTGAATCGGGATACGACCGGCTTAACCGGCGATCTTCACAAATAAGTTTCAGCCAGAATCTCGGCAATCTGAACCGCGTTGGTTGCCGCCCCTTTTCGAATGTTGTCTGCAACAACCCACAGGTTAATGGCATTGGGAAGGGATTCATCTTTTCGAATTCTGCCCACATAGGTCAAATCCTGGCCGGCGGCATCGATGGGCATGGGATAGGTATTGGTCTTGAGATCATCCACAACCTTGATTCCGGGCGCACTGCCCAGAAGCTCCCTGACTGCTTCAGGGGTGACGGGCAGACGCGTTTCAATGTTGATGGATTCGCAATGGCTGTAAAATACCGGAACCCGGACCGTGGTCGCCGTCACCCCGATGGTATCGTCTTCCATGATTTTCTGGGTTTCACGGACCATTTTCATCTCTTCCTTGGTATATCCGTTATCCAGAAACACATCGATATGGGGAAGGCAGTTGAATGCGATGCGATGCGGATAGACTTTATTTTCAACCGGCCGGCAGTTCATGATCGCCCGGACCTGTGCATCCAGCTCGACAATGGCTTTTTGGCCGGTGCCGGAAACCGCCTGGTAGGTCGATACGACAATGCGCTTGATCCCGTATTTCCGGTGAATGGGGTTCAAGGCCACCACCATCTGAATCGTCGAGCAGTTGGGGTTGGCGATAATGCCTTTTTGCGTGTAGCCGGCAATGGCATGGCTGTTGACTTCCGGAACCACCAGCGGTACCTGGGGGTCCATCCGCCAGGCGCTGGAATTGTCGATGACGACGCATCCGGATCCGGCGGCAGCCGGCGCAAACTTCTCGCTGGTGCTTCCGCCGGCTGAAAACAGAGCGATATCCATGCCGTTGAAAGACGTTTCCGTCATTTCCTCTACCACCACGGGCTCGCCCCTGAAACTCAGTTTTTTTCCCGCCGAGCGGAAAGAAGCCAGAAATTTGATGGATTTGACCGGAAAATTCCGTTCTTCCAGGCAGGCTATCATCTGATTGCCGACAGCACCGGTTGCTCCGGCCACTGCAACATGAAATTGTTTTTTCAACATGGTCGTCACCTCTGTTTTCTTTTCCATAAATAAAAAAACATGATCCTTGATGAGGCGGGCAGCTTCATCAAGGATCATGATTAACACGTAAAGAACCAACCGCACCGGGTTAAACCGGAGTCAGGAGACGCTCGGCAGCGGCAATCAGAATGGAGCGCCCCCCATCACCGAATCTGCCGCCAAAGGATGTATCTTTCTCTTAGAATCCGCACGGAATATCAGCTGAGATACCCCACGATCGATGTCCCGGCCTTGACCCTGTCTCCAACGGCCACATTGAGCGTGGCTTCGATCGGAAGATAGACGTCCAGCCGCGATCCAAAGCAGATCAGGCCAAAACGCCGTCCCCGGTGAACGGTGTCTCCAGCCTGAATATGGCAGATGATCCGCCTGGCAATCAACCCGGCAATCTGAACCACACAGAACCGCCGGCCCTTATCCGTAATCATGAAAACTGCGTTTCGTTCGTTGTCTTCGGATGCCTTGTCGAGGCTGGCGTTCACGAACTTGCCCGGATGATACGCAATTTTTTCAACCTGACCCTCATGGGGAATGCGGTTGACATGAACATTAAACACCGACATGAAGATGCTGACTTTCTGGCAGGGGCCATCATAAAAAAGGGTGTGGTCCACTTTGCCCGCAACGACCACTTTGCCGTCCGCGGGAGAAACGAGCGCCCCGTCGGAAACCGGGACAACCCGGTCCGGATCCCTGAAAAAATACGCGATAAAAAAAGTAACCGCCAGCCCCAGTAGCGCCGGTGCCCGTAATTGAAGCAGGGCCAGCACGCCTGTTGCGAATGCGGCGGCAAAAATCAGGGGATATCCCGCGCTTGCAATGGGGAATGCAAAGCGACTGGGAGATTCCGGCAGTGAAAATTTATCCATCATGCGCCCTGTGAGTACCCCGGAAAACCGGCATTCCAGCCGAGAGTTTAATCAATTTTGAGTACTTGTATCAAAATTTCTGAAATATGTCAATGATTACCCCTTTAAATTTGACATACTAGCATGACTACCCTATACTTGCGTCAGTAAAAGCAAGTTCTTGTCAGACCCGGCAGTCCCGAGTTCTCCCGACTTGCCGGACTTGATCCGGCATCCATTATTGACTGGATATTGTCGTGGTGTGAAGTCCAACCCAGGAGGGTTCCCACGTGACGCACAACAAGAATGCCGTGGTTACCGGCGCAGGATCAGGCATCGGCAAGGCAGTGGCGCTTGCCCTTTTGCGCAATGGGTATCGCGTGGCCCTGGCCGGGCGCCGTCGGGACCCGCTTGAGCGAACAGCTTCCGAATCGGCCAATCCGGCCCAAGCATTGGTCGTTCCGGCCGATGTGCGCGATGCCGACGCGGTGCATGCTTTGTTTGCGCGCATCAAGGAGGACTTCGGCCGGCTGGATCTGCTCTTCAACAATGCCGGGATTTTCGTGCCCGGCATCGAAATCGATGAACTGTCCGTGGCGCAGTGGCGGGAAATGGTGGACACCAACCTCACCGGATCTTTCCTTTGCGCCCGGGAAGCCTTTCGCCTGATGAAGACCCAGAAGCCGCGCGGCGGGAGAATCATCAACAACGGCTCAATTTCCGCGCATGCCCCGCGGCCGAATTCCGTGCCCTACACGGCGACCAAACATGCAATCACAGGGCTGACCAAGGCCGTTTCTCTGGACGGACGCCGCTACGATATTGCCTGCGGCCAGATTGATATCGGCAACGCAGACACCGATCTGGCGTCCATCATGGCCAAAGGGGTCGCACAGGCCAATGGGCAGATTGCGGTCGAGCCGTTGATGGACCTTGCCCATGTGGCCGGCGCCGTGCTCTATATGGCCGGTCTGCCGCTGGAGGCCAACGTTCAGTTCATGACCATCATGGCGACGAAAATGCCTTTTATCGGGCGGGGGTAAGGCGCCATGGGTCCTATTGGCGATTCATTCCGTTGGTTAAAAGACAGGAAAAAGACATGGAATCGAACAATACGGCAAAAGCAAGTTCCGGCCGGCTACGGCTTCGTGACGGGATTCAACAGCACTACCCGGACATTCTGACACCGGAGGCCGTCGATGCGCTGGAAGCATTGGCCGGCTTCAACCAAAAGCGCCGGCAGATCATGCACGGGCGCATCACGCGGCGGATCGCCCGGTTTAATGATGGCCGGCGGATCGCTTTTCTCGATCCGGCAGCTGCCGTTGCGGGCATCGGGATCACCGTGCAGCAGGCCCGTGCGGGCCGGTTTGACGGATCGGATATTCCCCATGACCTTCAGTGCCAGTGGATCCAGGGTACGGGTCCGGCCACCCGGCCGCGGTCGACTGTGGAGGCGGGGATTCGCAATGTCGCCTACGCCCTGCTCTCGGGCGCCGACGGCTGGATGTTCGATGGCGAGGACGCCCTCGGCCAGGTCGACACCATGTCGCTGGACAACCAGCGCAATCTCAAGATCGCCTTTGCCCTCAAAGAGCCTTTCCTTCGCATTGCCGAAAACGTTGCCGCGGAGATGAACAACTGGGCCAAAGGATTTTTCGGCCGCAAGATCATTGCAGACTGGAAGCAGCAGTTGGATTTTACCACCCGCATATTCCGCCCCCGGGGCCTGCACCTTGACGATCGGCACATTTGTGACGGCAGCGGCGCGGGTTTTTCAGCCGCGATGGTCGATGCGGCGCTGTATGTGGTCAACAACCACCGGACCTTGCGCAACCAGGGCCGATCGATTGTCCTGTACCTGCCCAAGATCCAGACCGCCGAGGAGGCGACCTTGTGGAACGCCATTCTCGGCGGCCTGGAACAGCATCTGGATCTTGACGCCGGGACCGTGAAGGTCTACGTGCTGATCGAGCAGCTCGAAGCCTGTTACCAGTTGATGGAGATCCGGGCCGCCCTGGCCTGCCGTTTTGTCGGTTTCAACACCGGGCGCTGGGACTACATCAACAGCGTGGCCGACGCCCTGGCCTGGGACAAGGCCTTCCACAATCCCAACATCGACGCCATCACCATGACCTATGGCTACATGCGGGTTTACGAAGACCGCGTGCGGCGCGCGGTCAACACGCCGGATCGCAACGGCCGTTTCGCCCTCTGGCAGGGCGGCATGGAACCCAACATTCCGGTCGGCTCTCAAAAAGGGGTGGCCGAGGCGATGAAGCGGGCGGTAGCGGGCGGTCAGCGCGAGCAGCAGGCCGGCGCCAGCGGCAAATGGGTGGCCCACTGGAAGATGGTTCATATCGTCCGCCCGGTCTGGGAAAAAACCGGCGCGGTTAACCAACTGGGCCGCAGTTTCCCGCCGCTGACCTACACCCCGCAGGACGCTGAAGACCTGATCCTGCTTGAGCCGGGTCCGCGCACGGTGCGGGGGGCCCGCGACCTGCTCTCGGTGGCACTGCAGGTCGGCAACGCTTTCGGCAGGGGATTTCAGGCCGCAGCGCTCAAGCCGGCCGATTTTTTCGGCAATGACGACGTGCTTTATCTGATGGAGGATATGGCCACCGGCGAGATCCGCCTGAGTATCCTCTGGGAGTGGCTGCACAAGCAGGCCTGTTTCACCGAAGACGATGCAGCCAGCGGCGTGAAGGCCGGGGATCCGCTCACACCCGGGTTCTTTGATAAAATTTTAGCCGAGGAGTACGGGAAGCTGCGCCAGGCTCAAAACAGGGACGTGCACGACGACTCCAAGAACACCACCCTGCCCATCGCCCGTGAGATCGTTGAGCGTTACATCAAGAATCCGTTCAAGGCCCCCTGGTACATTGATCTGCTCAACCTCAACCTCAACAACCTTGACCCGGCGCAGTCCCGCCGGCGTATAGAGGACTATATGGCCGCCTTCGGGCGTGACGGTACACGCCTGACGGCCAATCCGGACCTCGACGTTCCTGCCGGGTAACTCCCTAACCGGCGATCCTCCGGGGCCACCCGAGTTTTTTATCGCACCAGTGGGCAATGGATAGGAGGCGATTGTCGGCGGATCGCGGGCCGATGAGTTGCAGGCCAAGAGGCAGTCCCTGGGGACCCTGTCCCGCAGGGAGGGTAATGGCGGGAACCCCGCACAGGGACCAGATGGTGCAAAAAGCCGGATCTCCGGTCTGGGTAAGGTCCGCGGGGGCCTGACCCGTGGCCGGAGGCGTGATCACCGCGTCAAATCCGTTTAAAAAAGTATCCATCTCCACGGCAAGCTGATCCCTTTGAGCCAGGTCACGGGCCAGGGCGGATTGCTCGATGCCCAGCCCCTCATCGATCAGCCTGTTGAGACGCTGGCTGATTCGCCGGCGCTGGCGGCGCTGCAAAGCTTCAAAAACTCTGGCCCCTTCGGCAACCATAATGGTGCGGTGCACGGCGTGGGCGCGTTCGAAAGCCCGCGGCAACGCCAGTTCTTCCACGGTGGCGCCTGCGGCACGCATCTGTTCCAACAATACGAGAAAGTGATCCCGGGCGCTTGGATCCGCCAGATGCCAGACCGGGGAGCGCACTGCGGCCAGTCGCGGGGGGCATGCCATGGGCGACAAATCGCCGGAGATGATGGCATGGATGCGGCCGCCATCCGGGTCAGGGCCATTTTTCACCAGAAGCGCCGCCAGAAAGGCGGCATCCGGCACGCTGCGGGTGAAGACGCCCACCTGATCGAGGCTGGGGCTGAAGGGATGAATGCCGTCCAAAGGGATGAGGCCAGCGGTCGGTTTGTAACCCACGACCCCGCAATAGGCCGCGGGTCGAATCACCGATCCGTTGGTTTGCGTGCCGATCGCAGCGGGAACAAACCCCATGGCAACCGCCGCGGCCGAGCCGCTGGACGATCCGCCGGGCGTATGAGCCGCATTCCAGGGGTTGCGGGTCTTGCCGGGAGTAAAGTAGGCGAACTCCGAGGTGACGGTCTTGCCCAGCACAAAGGCGCCGGCGGCTTCCAGGCGCCGGATCACTGAAGCCGAGTGTTCGGGAACAAAACCTTCAAAAATCTCGGACCCCATGGTAGTGGGGATGCCCTGGGTTTCCACGATGTCCTTGATCCCGACGCCGATGCCGTGAAGGGGACCCAGGGGAGCACCGGATCTTTGTTTTTCATCGGCCCGACAGGCCAGGTCCAGGGCTCTGGAAGCATCAATCCATTGAAAGGCCCGTACCCGGTCTTCGTGTGTCCGGATCCTTTCCAGAAGCGCGCGGGTAAGCTCTTGGCTGCTCAGGTCACCCTTGCGGATGGCCGCGGCGGCCTCCCGCAGCCCCAGGCTGTAAAGCGCAGTCGTGATCATGGCCACGGCCTATTGACCCGGGCCATTGCCTGACGGTTCGGGATTGAGCAGGTTGGGCGGTTTTCCCGTGGTCAGGGCGGCCACCAGGTTCCGGGCGGCCAGCATCGCCATGGCGTGCCGCGTGGCTGCCGATGAGCTGGCGATGTGAGGGGTAAGGACTACGTTTTTCAGGCTGATCAAGGCCGGATTCAAAGCGGGTTCGTTTTCAAAAACGTCAAGTCCGGCCCCGGCCAGCCGGCCGCCTGTCAAGGCTTCCACCAGGGCCGCGTCGTCCACCACACCGCCGCGCGCTGCATTGATTAAAATGGCCCCCGGCTTCATCCCGGCCAGTTCCGAACCGCTGATCAAGTGGTGGGTCGATGGGGCGTAAGGCACATGAAGGCTGAGAATGTCGGCTTCGGCCAGAAGCGCATCCTTGCTCACGAAGGTGGCGTTGCAGGCACGCTCCGCATCGGGGTCTGCCTGCCGGGTGCTGTGATACAGAACCTTCATGTCGAACCCCAATGCCCTTTTCGCCACCTTGCGGCCGATCCGGCCAAATCCCAGGATGCCCAGCGTGGCATGATGCACGTCGGCGCCCAGGAACTGCTTGAGATGCCAGCCTTTCCAATGTCCGGCGCGCAGATGCGCATCGGATTCCACCACCCGCCGGGCCGTTGCCAGAATCAGCGCCCAGGTGAAATCCGCGGTGCTGTCATCCAGGACCCCGGGCGTGTTGGTGGCCAGGACTCCGGCCCGGGAACAGGCCTCGATGTCAATGTTGTTAAAACCCACAGCCACATTGCACACGGCTTTTAAATCAGGACAACACGCCAGCAGCGTGCCGTCAATCCGGTCCGTAAGGGTGATAACGGCGCCCTGTTTATCGGAAAGCGCTGCTGTCAGGGTCTCCGAACCCATCGGTGTATCCGCCTGATTGGATTGGACCTCAAAATACTGCAAAAGGTATTCCAGCACATCGTCAAATACCTCCCGCGTTACGAGCACTTTAGGCTTCATGAACACCTCCTCCTTACACTTTTCACGCAAGCTGCTGCACTCAGTGACCATAGACCAGGCCCGGCAGCCACAAACCGATCGCCGGGAACAGATATAGCAGGAATATGGCAAGCACCTGGATCGCCATGAACGGCATCATTCCCAGAAAGATCTGGTTCAGCGTCACATGCGGCGGCGATACGCCTTTAAGATAAAATGCGGCCATCGCCACCGGGGGAGACAGGAACGCCGTTTGCAGGTTGAGCGCCACCAGCAGGCCGAAAAAAAGCGGATCGATGTCAAAGTGTCCCAAGAGCGGGAGAAAAATCGGCATGAAGATAACAATGATCTCTGTCCACTCCAGGGGCCAGCCGAGCAGAAAGATAATAACCTGGGCCAGGAGCATGAATTGTACGGGCGACATGTCAAGCGATTTCACCCATACATTGATGATCTCCTGACCGCCGAGCAGCGCGAAAGCCCCGGCGAAAATGCCTGAGCCGACAAACAGCCAGCAAACCATCGCGCTGGTCTTGGCCGTGAGAAAAACCGCTTCCTTAAGCATTGTCATGTTAAACCGCCCATAGGCGATCGCCAGAAACAAGCCTCCGAATGATCCCATGGCCGCTGCCTCGGTCGGCGTGGCAAGCCCCATAAGGATGGATCCGAGGACCCCGAGGATAAGGAGCGCCAGCGGGAAAAAAGATCCCAGAAGCATCTTGAAGATCTCGAGCTGGACAAAGTTGAAGATTGCATAGAAAATCGCAAGCCCCACAAGGCAGATCGCGAGAGCGATCCAGTAGTTCAATGGGACGGGCAGGCGCTCGGCAGGCTCAGACTCAGCCAAGGGTGTCTCGGCAGGCTGTTGCGGAATCACCGCTATGGTACCAGATGTAATCGGAGCCTCTTGATCGCCTTCGGCCGGCGGCGCCTGCAGACCTCCGGTTTCTTCCGGCTCCTGCAAGCCTCCGGCATCAGGTTCGGCGATATCGGTTGTATCCATGGCGCCCATTTCCTGCAAGCCGGTCGTATCCACCACCTTTGGCGCTGTCACGGAAAGATAGATCGATCCCATAAGCAGAGCTGCAGCCAGAAGAGGCAGAAGCGCGATGAACAGGTGTCTGAGCAGCGTGGGCATCGGCACGTCGGTGCTGCGCTTGCCCTTGATCGCACCGATCAGTCCCACCATGACGTTTTTGCTCCCGTTGTTAGTGATGACTTCCGCGAATTTGGGAAGCGGCACGAACTGATCCTCCTTGGAAAGTGGAGGGGCGATGCTGGGTTTGATCTTTGCGTAAACGATAATGTAGCCGATATAAAGTCCCGCAAGCATGAGGCCAGGGAAGAAGGCGCCGGCGTAAAGCTGCATCACCGACACCCCGGCGGTGGCGCCGTAAAGGATCAGCAGGACCGACGGCGGAATCAGAATGCCGAGGGTGCCCCCCGCAGTCACGGCGCCCGCCGCCAGCCGGGTGTTGTATCCGGCCTTGAGCATCGCCGGAAAAGCGAGCAGTCCCATCAGCGTCACGACCGCGCCGATGATTCCTGAAGCAGTGGCGAAGATCGCGCAGGTGACGACCGTAGCAACGGCGAGTGACCCTGGGATACGCGTGGTCGCCAGATGCAAACTCCTGAAGAGCCTCTCAATCAGGTTGGCGCGCTCGACCAGATACCCCATGAAGACGAATAGGGGAACTGAGATCAGGACGTCGTTGCACATGACCCAATAGGCCCGCTGCACCATCAGGTCTAGCGTCTGCTGCACCGCCAGCGACGGGTCCACGCTGTGATAGGCAAACCAGGTGAACATCGTCCCCAAGCCCATCAGTGTAAAAGCCGTGGGAAAACCGAGCATGATTGCCACAACGATCAGCGCCAGCATTAAAAGCCCCAGGTGACCGTTGGTCATCTGGGCCGGGGTCGGCATAATTACGAACAACGCAATCACTACCGCAGCCATGATCGAGAGCCCGAACCAGACTTCCTTTCTCATTTATCGCTCCCTTTCCTGGTTGTTACGAACGCATCGAGCCGCGCGATATCCTCATCCTTGACATGCATCTGTTCCTTCAGCTTTTCGACATCGACCTCCACAACATCCTCCACGCGCGATGGCCACTGGCCCTCTTTGAGGCAGATAACGCAGCGGATGATTTCGACGATGCCCTGCACCAGCAGAAACGCTCCGGCAATCGGGATGATGGTCTTGAACTGGTAGACCGGCGGGCCGTCGGCGGTGATGCCCGAGTGCTCCAGGATTCGCCAGGAATCGCCGGCATATTGGAAGCCGGCCCAGCATAGAGCGATCACCCCGGGCAGGAAAAACACGAAGTAAAGCGTGAGATCAAGCCCGGCCTGTAATCGTTGCGGAAAGAAGCCGTAGAGGACGTCGCCGCGCACATGACCGTTTTTCGAGAGCGTGTAGGCTCCTGACATCATGAACAGCATCCCGTACATCTGGATCATTCCATCGAATGCCCAGTCGTGCGGGGCGTCGAGCGCATAGCGCGAGAACACCTCATAGGTGATGAGCAGGGTAAGCGACACAATGAGCCAGGAGAAAACTTTCCCAACAAATGTGCTGATCTTGTCAATGGTAAGCAGCAGTTTCTGCATGGTTTACACCTGATTCTGAAAATCAGCCATCCGGACGACGGAACCGCGCATCGGGACGGCTGATAGGTGATGCTGTAAAACCCTTCAGCTTTTCTTGGGTGCAGCTTTCTTGTCCCCGAAGTAATGGTTATAGGCCATACGCCGGTTGACGTTGTAATCCATGTCCCATTTCACCGACCGTTCGGCGAACTTCTTCTGCGATTCCATAATCTCTTTGAACATCGGGTTTACTTCCGCTTTCTTCGCCACAGCCTCGTCATAGGCAACGAGTTCCTTGGCAAGGATCGCGTCGGGAGTCTTGTAGAACTTGACCTTATCCTTTGTCTGCAGTTCGATGTAGTCCTGCGAGTAGCGGTCGACCGACTTCCACGCCAAGTCGGCCGAGGCAGCTTCCACGGCGTAAGCAATGATGGCCTTCATCTTGTCCGGAAGCGCATCGTACTTAGTCTTGTTGAACAGAATCTCGAAACACTCGGCATTCTGGTGGTAGCTCTGGAGCATGCACACCTTCGATACATCGGGGAAACCGAGCAGGCGATCCGAGGAGGCATTGTTGAACTCGGCCCCGTCAAGGAGACCGCGATCAAGGGCCGGCACGATCTCGCCGCCGGGTAGCGCGTTCACCGCGGCGCCCATGCCGGTGAAGACGTCGATCGAGATCCCCACGGTGCGGAACTTCATGCCTTTAAAGTCCTCAACTTTGGTAATCGGTTTCTTGAACCAGCCGAGCGGTTGCGTAAACATCGGCCCGTAGGGGAAAGAAACGACGTTGGCGCCGATGGATTCGTACAACTTAGCCAGCAGCTCCTTGCCGCCGCCATACTTGTGCCAGGCCAGCATCATGTTGGCGTCCATGCCGAAACCCGGTCCCGATCCCCAAAGCGCCAGGGCATTTTGCTTGCCGTAGTGATAGACCTGCACGCCGTGGCCGCCGTCGAGCGTCCCCTTGGATACCGCGTCAAGAAGGTTGAAAGCCGGCACCACGGATCCGGCCGGCAACACCTCGATCTTGAGATCGCCGCCGGTCATGTCATTGACCTTCTTGGCGTAGTCAAGGGCGTACTCGTGGAAAATGTCCTTGGACGGCCAAGTGCTCTGCCATCGCATCGTAATCGGCCCCTCGGCCTTGATGATCGTTGGAAACCCCGCCGTGGCCGCAATGCCGGCCACTCCCGCCACAGCTGCATTTTTCAGGAACTTTCTACGGCCGATGTTCTCATCCTTTTGTTTCTTCACGATCGTTTTCGTCTCTTCTTTTTTCATCGCCATATCCCCCTTCAGAAAAGTTGATTGTTTGAAATCCCAGTCGAGCTGTCTTGAATGAATTATCTTGCGCTGAATTGAAATTTAAATCAGCAACTGACGGATGTTGTAAAATTGATGGGCTTCGGGGGATTTTGCTGATTGCAAATCGTTTCGAATATACACCCCCAAAAAATAATATCGAAATGAAAAATGAATTGCAAATATAATTTTAATTATCAATATTTTTATAGAGGTATTTGATGAAAAGTGGAGAGAGGGTAGATCATGACGGCCGTTTCCGGGCAGAATATTTCACTTAGGCAGGGGAAGGCGGTATTGCAGCAACGATTTCCAGAAGAGGCTGAAAACCCGTGCGATGGTCGGCAGCATCACCCCAGATAGGCTGCAAGGACCCGTTCGTCCTTGCGGAGCTCGGCGGGCGCGCCTTCAGCGACAATGCGGCCACGTTCCATCACATAGGCGTAGTCCGCCACTTCCAGTGCGCTTTTGGCGAATTGCTCCACCAGCAGCAGGGTGATTCCCTCCGCTTTCAGGCGCCGAATCGTGTTAAAGACTTCCTGCACGATGACCGGCGCAAGCCCCATGGACGGCTCATCCAGCAGCATGACCTTGGGGTTGGCCATGAGCGCCCGGCCGATGGCAAGCATCTGCTGCTCGCCTCCGGACAACGTTCCGGCGGCCTGATGCCGTCGTTCCCTGAGAAGGGGAAACAGATCATAAACCCTTTCAAGGTCGTGGGCGGATTTGGCGCGGAAGCCGAAAAAAAGCGGCAGGTGGCTATAGGCCCCGAGCAACAGGTTGTCTTCAGTCGACAGCGGCCCGAAAACTTTGCGCCCTTCCGGTGCGTGAGCCAGGCCCAGCCTGGCGATCCGGGAGGCATCCTGGCCCTGCACCGGCTTTCCGTCAAGCAGCACGCGCCCCTTTTCCGGCTTCAGCATCCCCGAGATGGCGCGCATGGTGGTGGTTTTGCCCGCACCGTTGGCGCCGATCAGTGCCACGATCTTGCCCTGCACCACTTCCAGGGAAGCACCCGTCAGCACCTTGCTGGTGCCATACCCTGCATATAGATTTTCAACGACTAACATCTTTGGGTAATGTTGATATCTTGTTGACATGTTTAGTAACTGACCGTTTTCCGATGTTTCATGGGTTTGTTTGAAAAGAACAAGGTTCTGCAGCGGCAGCTTCACTGGCAGTCCCGAGATAGGCCTCGATCACCCTGGGATCGCGCTTGACTTCTTCAGCAGCCCCCTCCGCGATCACCCTGCCGCCATCCAGAACCGTTACCACATTGCATAATTCGCTCACTACATCCATATGATGTTCGATGAGAATGATGGTGATGCCGCGGTTGTGAATGTTCCAGATGATTTCCACCAGTTTATTCACATCGGGAAGCGCCAGCCCCGCAGCGGGTTCGTCCAGTATCAGCAGTTCGGGTTTGCGGGCCAGGGCCCGGGCGATTTCCAGGAAACGCTGATCCCCATAGGTCAAGTCCTTGGCGCTGACGCGCGATAGATGCTTGAGTCTGACCAGCGCCAGCAAGGCCAGCGCATCCGCCTGGGCACGCTTTTCCTCTCCCCTGGCCAGACCCATCAGCACCAGCGGCAAGGGGGTGCGGTAAACCCCTTTCATGGCGACCATGACATTGTCCAGGGCAGACAATTCGCTGAAGAGCTGCAGGTTCTGGAAGGTGCGCGAAACACCTGTCCGCGCCACGTGGAACATCCCCCTGGGCAGGGCCTTGCCATGCAGCAGCATTTTGCCGGCTGACGGGGCGTAAAGTCCGGAAATGACATTTACAGCCGTACTCTTGCCGGACCCGTTGGGACCGATCAGCCCGTGGATCTGACCGGAATGAACCGTGATGGAAATCCCGTCTACGGCTTTGACACCGCCGAAATGGCGCTTCAGGTCCTGCAACTTCAAAAGAGGACCGCCATCCGGCGTCTTCGCCGGAAGCACCCTGTCCAGAACCGTCGCAGGAGGCAGGGCCGGCGGATCAATGTGGAACAGACGTGTCAGAAAACGGGCGGCGAAGCCCATCAAGCCTTCAGGCAGCCCAACCACCACGGAGAACAGCATCAGGGCAAAAATGGCCTTGCGCCAGTCCTCGGTATTTTTCACAAACATTCCCCCCACGGCAAGCAGTCCCAGTGCGAGAATCGGGGCAATCGCCTGGAAGGGCCGGGTGGTTTTTTTCATCAGGCCCCGTACTCCCGCCACCAGGGCCGCCAGCAAACCGATTGTCGAAATGACCTCGAACAGCAGCCTGTTGGACAGCAGATTGGGCAGCAGCGCAACCAGGGAAGCGCCGAAAAAAGCCCCCCACAAACTCTTGCGGCCGCCCAGGACCACCCCTAGCAGCAGAATGACCATGAGTTCATACACAAAGCTTTGGGGCTGTAAATACTGAAAATTGAAAGCATAGAGCCCGCCCGCCAGACCGCCCAGGGCCGAACCCATGGCAAACCCCGCCACTTTGTGACGATAAGTGCCGACGCCCATGGCGTCGGTAGCGATCGGGCTGTCGCGAAGGGCTTCAAAAGCGCGCCCCCACTGCGATGAAAGCAGATTGCGCATCGCCAGCCAGACCAGAGCCAGAAGAATCAGGCACAGCCAGTAAAATCCCTGGGCCGTCACGGTGTGACCCCAAAATATGGGGCGACTCACATGCAGGCCCTGCGCGCCACCGGTCAATCCTTCCCATTCATTCAGAACGGTGGTGCTCAGGGCCGAGAAACTCAAGGTCGCCAGGGCAAACTGGGGCCCTTCCAGACGCAGCGCCGGGAAAGCCAGGATGCCGCCAAAAATCAGGCCCACCAGCATGCTGACGGTGAGCGCGCCCAACATACCGAAACCGAGCAGCGAGACGCTCAACCCGGCCGCATAGGCGCCGAGCCCCAGGAAAGCGGCCTGGGCGAGATTCACCTGGCCCAGATACCCGACGGTCACGTCCAGTCCAATCAGAAGAATTCCGTAAATGGCCAGCAGGGTCAGCAACCCGAGTACATAGGAATTGCTGACCGTCAGAGGGATGGCGGCAAGCAGCGTCAGCGCAATGATTTCCGCACCCCGAATAAGTAACAGTCGTTTTAGCATGATCCGCCGGGTATAAATAAATTAAATGGTATCGTAACAAATCAAAATCGGGATGACTTTTTACGAAGTCATCAAACTTTGCGAATACTGGCCTTGCCGAATACGCCGTTGGGACGCACAGCCAGCGCGAGAATCAGCAGAATCAATCCTGGCGCTTCACGCCAGCCGCTGCCAATATAGAAACTGGTCAAACTTTCCAGAGCCCCCAGGAAAATACCGATCACCACCACCCCGAAACCCGAATCGAGGCCCGCGACCACAGCCACTGAAAAAGCCTTCAGAATCAGGGCGGAGGCCATGGTAGGGCCGACGGTGGTAATCGGCGAAACCAGAATACCCGCCATGGCCGCCACTAGTCCGGACAGGCCATAAGAGAGCATGACGGTGCGGGTGGCTGAAATTCCCATCAATTCCGCTGCGTCACGGTCTGCTGATACTGCTTCGAAAGCCTTGCCCAGAAGGGTCTTGCGTTTGAACAGCTCTATCAGGCCCATCAAGGTAAAAACACCGACGGCAACGGAAATCTCCAGTGGCGTAATACTGACGCCGAAAAACTGCAGGGCATCTGATGAAATGGGGGTGGGAAACGGACGATCATCGCGGCCCCAGATATTCTCGGCAGCGGAAAAACCCAGCAGACCGATGATAATGGTAAGCAGAATCCAGCCCTCGCTCTTTTGTTCCAGCGCCAGGCGCACGCCCGCCCGCTCAACGGCCAGTCCCAGGACCACACCGAAAAGCAAGCCGCCCGGCACCATCAGCCAGAAAGGCACACCCCAATCAAGCAAGGTCAGGCTGAAGAATGCAGATACCATCACCAGCTCCCCCTGACCAAAATTGATCGTCTGGCTGGTGGAAAAAGTAAGCTGGAAACCATAAGCGATAAGGGCGTAAACCAGACCCATCAAGGCGCCACTGACAACCATCTGAGAGATAATGACAGAATACATAGCGGGATTTTTGCGGATTGTGCAGGAGCAAGGTCCGGCACAATCCAGCTTGCCTTATTTGGATGCGTTTTTGATAAGGCGCTGACGATCGGAGTCATTGCCGAAAACAACATGTCCGTCCATAACCATGCCCATCACGACCTGTTCGCGGCGAAAGGCTTCATGTGTCTGCTCATTGGCAGGGTCCCACTTGCTGAAAGGATGCTTCCAGGTGGTAATCACGCCTTCCACGGGATCACGCAAATCCTCAAGCGCTTCCTTGATCTTATGGGTGTCCGGGCTCTGAGCCTGTTTGATCGCGGCCGCAAAAATATAAACCGCGTCATATCCCTGCGCGGCAGATACCGGGGATGCAATGCGGGCTACGTTATAAGCTTTGTGATAGCTCTCGATGAAACTTTTGACTTTGGGTGTAATGGGTTCCTCGATAAAGGTCTGCGGCATCAATGTGCCGTTGCCGTTCTTTCCCGCGTTATCGATGAAGTTGGACATGGAAAGCGGCCAGCCGCCGATGAGCGGCATCTTCATTTCCATTTTCGCCATGCCGTTGGCAAACGCAGCCAGCTCCGGACCAATGCCCCAGATCAGGATCGCCTGGGCGCCGGCGGATTTGGCCCGCAGCAATTGGGCCGTCATGTCCTTGTCGCCGATGTTGAATTTTTCGGAGGCGACCACTTCCAGTTTGTTTCCCTGCTTCTTGATTTGATCCAGCATATCGTCCCGGCCGGAAACGCCATAATTGGTGGAATCGTACACAACCGCCACCTTGGTGAATTTCCGGTTGATGGCTTCTTCCACCACCATTTCGGACTGGATGCCGTCATGCGCGGCAAAGCGGAAAATGGACAGATCCGGCACGCCGGCCTTGCTCCACTGGGTCATGGAAGCTGAGCCTGCAGCGGGGGTAATGATTTTGGTAATGCCTTTTTCCTGAAAATACTTGTCTCCGGCAAGTACGACGCCGGTATTCACCGTACCGATCACTCCGGAAAGATCGTTCATGGAAGACAGCTCCTGGGCGATCAGCGCACCGCGGTCGTTCTTGGCCTCGTCATCCCGCTCAATCACGTCAAACAGCATCTTCTTGGCGCCCACGCTGACCCCGCCGGAGGCGTTGATCTCGGCGATCGCGAGCTTGGCGCCATCTCTCATGGATGCACCCATCGGCGCGGATCCGCCGCTGAAGGGGCCGGTAATGGCGATCTTGATGGTTTCTGCAGCAAACACCGGGGCAGCCAGCATGCCCAGCAACGACAACGCAATCAACGTCTTTTTCATCGAGTCTCTCCTTTTAATTGATATAGACATCCCAATAAACCCCAATAGATCCAGCCGATCTCCAATACAAGAGACATAAAACCGATCAAAATTAAAATTACGGCGATACAAGAGGAAAGCCCGATGAACTCACACCCCCTGGCCCAGATAGGTGCGAATCACCGCAGGGTCGGAACGCAGTTCAACGGCCGGCCCTTCCAGCACGATTTTCCCGCTTTCAATCACATATCCATAGGAAGACACGGTCAGGGCCTGGCGGGCATTCTGCTCGACCAGCAGAATGGTCAGGCCGCTGTCCCGCAATTCGCCGACAATTTCAAAGACAGTATGCACCAACAGGGGCGCCAGCCCCAGCGAAGGTTCATCGAGCAGCAGCAGTTTGGGACGGGCCATCAGTCCGCGGGCAATGGCCAGCATCTGCTGCTCGCCTCCTGAGAGTGTGCCGGCCGCAGCATTGCGACGCTCGTGCAGGATTGGAAAGCGGGTCTCCATGCGTTCGATGTCGGCGGCAACCTCCCCTCTCGGGCGCCGGTAGGCCCCCAGCTCCAGGTTCTCCCGCACACTCATGCCGGCCAGCACCAGCCGCCCTTCCGGAACTTGAACCAGGCCCGCGGCCACGCGCCGATGAACGCTCCAGCGGCTGATGTCCTGCCCATTCAGCAGAATCCGGCCGCCATGCAGCGGTGCAACACCGCTCAGCGCATTGAGAGTCGAGGATTTTCCCGCGCCGTTGGGCCCGATGAGCGTCACCACGGTTCCCGCCTGCACCTTGAAGGAGATTTTGCGAACCGCCTCAATGTGGCCATAGGCCACGGTCAAATCCGTTACTTCAAGCATAGTGGTCGGTCTTTCCCAGATAGGCTTCAATCACTTCCGGGTGTATGCCCACTTCGGAAGGGCCGCCGGTCGTGATCACGCTTCCGAAGTTCAGGACCGTAATCCGTGAACACAGCTCCATCACAAAAGCCATGTTGTGCTCGATCAGAAGAATCGTCATCCCCTCGCTCGCCAGAGAGCGGATCAGTTCCGCCACCCCCATCATTTCCTGCCGGCGCATCCCCGCTACCGGTTCATCAAGCAGCAGCAGGCGCGGCCGGGATGCCAGCGCCCGGGCGATTTCCAGGCGCCGGCGTTCGCCGTAGGACAGATGCTGAGCCGGTAAATCCGCCCGGTCTCCCAGCCCCACGCGCACCAGAATTTCCAGAGACTGCTTTTGATAGGCCTCTTCCTGCCGCCGCGCCGCCGGCAGGCACATCAGCCGGGGAAGCAAGGGCCGGGGCGCCACCAGGTGCTGTCCGGCAATGACATTTTCAAGACAGGTCAGGGCAGGAAACAGGCGGATGTTTTGAAAGGTCCGGGCCACGCCCAGAGCCGCCACTTTGTGGGCGGGAAAGGTTTCGATCTGCAGGTCGCCCAGCCGCAGGCTTCCGGAGGTGGCCGGCGTAATGCCGCTCAAGATGTTGATGAGTGTGGTTTTGCCTGCGCCATTGGGTCCGATCAGACCATGCACGCTCCCGCTTTCAACACCGAATGAGACACCCGCCAGAGCGCACAATCCGCCGAAATGGCGGGTAATCTGGTTGATCTCAAGCAGCATCGGCTATTTCTCCTCTATTTCCGCGCCGGCCAACACACCGGCATCAACCGTTCTGCAGCGTTGAAACAGGGAAACCAGGCCATTGGGTAAAAACAATATGACTATCAGCAGTATCAAGCCGTTGACAAACATACGGATGGGCCCGGCAGTTATCCCGGTACCCCGAAGGATTTCCGGCAGGGCCGTAAGCAGCGCTGCTCCAAGCACCGGGCCAACCCACACACGGCTTCCGCCAACGATGCAATAGATCAGCAAGTTGACGGCGGCGGAAAATCCGAACTCACCCGGCGTGATGATATAACTGAGGTGGGCGTACATGGCGCCCGCCAGTCCGGCGATAAACGCCCCGATTGTAAATGCCAGGGTTTTGTAATAGGTGGTGTTGATCCCCATGGCCGCAGCCGCGGTTTCATCTTCACGGATGCTTTCAAAGCTCCATCCGGCCTTTGAATAACGCAGTTTGGCCAAAAAATAGCATACCCCGATGATAACCAGATAAATGAACCCGGTTTTGGTGTGGGTCGGCATGCCCATGAGTCCTTCGGCGCCGCCGGTGATTTTCAGATTGATGGCGGCAATGCGCACCACCTCGCCGAAGCTGAGTGTGGCGATGGCCAGAAAAACGCCCCGCAGCCGCAGCACCGGCAGTCCGAGAAGGAAACCCACCAGCGCAGCCGCCAGCGAACCCGCCAGAAGCGATAATGAATAGGGGAAGCCGAACTGGGTGGTGAGAATTCCCGCGGTATAGCCCCCGATCCCGGCAAAGGCGGCATTGCCCAGCGAGAGCTGACCTGCGGAAAGTGTCACATAAAGGCTCAAGGCCAGCAGCGCATTGATCCCGATGAAGTTGACCAGACTGCCGTAAACAGCAAAGAAATATGTCAATTGGGCCATCTTTGCTTAAGCCTCCCGCATCCGGGCACGGCCCAGAAGTCCCGATGGCCGCAGCAGCAGGATGGCGAACAGCACGGCAAACGCCACAGCGTCCCGCAGGTTGGAGGTGCCGGTAATGGCCACCGTGAGCACTTCGCTCAGACCAAAGGCCAGGCCTCCGGCAATGGCGCCCGGAATACTCCCCATGCCGCCCAGAACAATCACGGCCAGACCTTTGAGTTCAATGGAACGGCCCATATCCGGAGAAAGCGCGTCGAAATACAGGCCGAAGAGAATTCCCGCAGCGCCGCCGAGGGCCGATGAGATAAAAAATGTGAAAGCAATGATCCCGTCCACATGAATGCCGAGAAGGCGCGCCATGCGTTCGTTTTCAGCCACGGCACGGATGGCCTTGCCCGTGCGGCTGCGTTTGAGGAACTGGGTGAGTCCCACCATGAACAGCAACGCCACCGCAACGATTTCCACCTGAAGAGATGTCACCGTGATGCCGGCAAATCTCCAGATATGAAGCGTCATGGTATTCGCCGGAAAACGAACGGTATGGGCGCCGAATACGCCCAGCGCCACGCTTTCGAACATGATGGCCATGGCGATGCTGGAAATAAGGCCCGAAAAATAAGTGTCCGCACGATGGCGCAGCGGAGCAAATGCCACGCGGTCGAGCAGCAGGCCCAGCAGGCCGGCGATCAGCACCGCAATGGGGAAGGCCTGAAAGATCGTCAGGCCGGCGCTTTCCACCAGCCACAAGGCGGTCAGTCCCCCCAGGGTGAACACGGCGGGGTGGGCCAGATTCAGGATGTCCAGCACCCCGAAAACCAGTGTATACCCCACGGCGAACAGGCCGTAGACACTACCGATGAACAGGCCGTTAACCAGTTGTTGCAGAAGAACATTCATAGCCGGTGCGGTTATTCGCCGTAAACCACGAATTTGCCGTCCTTGACCACCTGTACCACGGGAACATAATCGGCATCGCGGCCGGCGGTAAAGGAGAACGTTCCCAGAACCGTGTTCAAGCCCTTGATCTGGGCCAGGGCATCCCGAATGGCCTTGTGATCATCCGGGGAAGGGGCTTTGCTGATGGCCTGGTAGGCAATGTAAACGCCGGCATAGGCCTGGGCGGCGAACTGGTCGGGCGATGCACCGAATTTGCTGCTGAAAGCCTCGACAAACTTGCGATTGAGCGCGCTGGATGAGCTTGCATTCCAGGCAGCGCCCACGATCACGCCTTCGGCCGCCGCACCGGCATTTTTCATGAGACCCGGCGAATTGAATCCATTGCCGCCGATGATCGGAACCGATGTGGGAATATCCAGTTTGCGGGCCTGACTGACAATTCCGGAGGCTTCCTCAACCAGGGCCGATACCACGATGGCATCCGGCTTCATGGATTTGATCTGGGTCAGTTGCGGGGAAAAATCGCGATCTCCCTTGGCAAAGGTCTGTTCAGTCAAAATGGCGATGCCGGCATCCTGCAGCGCTATTTTAAACGCTTCATAACCGGCCTTGGTGAAAGCATCGTCATTGCCGTAGAGCAGCGCCACCTTGCTGACCTTGAGTTTCTCCTTGGCGACGCGGATGGTATTGGGGATCACCACCATTTCCGTGAGCGAGTCGCGGAAGATAAAATCGCCGATATCCGTAATGCCTTTGGCGGTGTTGCTGATGCCGAGCACCGGCACGCCTGCCTGCTGGGCGATGCGGTCGGTCACCTGGGCGGTGTTGCTGAGTGTCGGTCCGATGATGATCGATACCTTGTCGGCGTTGATGAATTTATTGAAGACATTGATGCCCTGCTGAGGGGTGCTGGCATCGTCGTCAAAAACCGGTATCAGCTTGAGGCCGGCTGCCCCGGCAGCGGCGTTGATTTCATCTACCGCAAGCTGCACGCCGTTCTTCTGGGTGGAGCCGTACCCTGCGGCTGCGCCGGTCATGCTGAAGGCCAGACCGATTTTGGCTTCTTTACCCGCTGCGCCGGCAAGTCCCGGATGGACAGTCAGCAGAAGCGTCAAACTCAACAGAACAGCAATTCCCATCCAAATGCTTCGATTGTTTTTTTTCATACCCTTCTCCTTTGATGTTAAGGATGATTTTATTTCCCCAGCTGCCAGGAAATCAGGTAGCTGCGGGCACTGTTAAAAGCAGAGCCGGGAATTTCCACCACGGAAAACACGATTTCATCCACTCCGTCATTGTTCAGGTCTCCCACGACCATATCGCTGATCTGTCCGGATACATCCGTGGTTCTCCATTTTAAACCAAACGCCCAACCCTCCCACTGCAGGCATTCAATATGCCCGCTCTTTAAAATCCGGAGATTGGGCAGTAAATTCTTCATGACATCCTTGTTATTCAGCAGAATCACTTCATTCTTTCCATCATGATCAATATCGGAAATAATCACGCGTTGCGGCAGATAATAGCGTTTGACCCGCATTTCCGACTTGGAGTCGTTCACGTCAACCGGTTGCGGCATATACCCCCCGCCGCCTGTAAACCGCTCCGAGCTGGTCCATTCCGCGTCTCCGGTTTGATCGAAAACGCGAAGTCGCAGATCGGACTTCAAGGCGACCGTCATGTCCTTGCCGTCATTCAGCGCATTTCCGGAAGTAAATGTATACAATAACAATCCACGGGGAACATCCGCCAAAGAAGATGGGACGTAAGCCCCGTTCTGCCATGTCAATTCGTGAATGCCTTTTGAGAAAAGCTCGGTCAGCCCCCGCTGTTGCCCCAGCAAAACGGGCTTTTTCCCCGGAACCGTCGCGACTTTGAAATACCATTCGGCATCCGGAACAATTTTTACCAGCTTGGCCCCATCCCATTCCAGGACATAGGATCTCAGCTGCGTCTTTTCACTATACAGATTGGTGACAAAGATCTCGGCCCGTCCATTCTGGTTGATATCGGCCACATCCACCCGAATGGCGGTATGATCCTTCTCTCCGATGAACTCGTCTATCAGTTCAAGCTTTCCGTCAGCATACCGGTATAACGATACGGCATTGTCGTTAATCATGACCAGTTCGTTTTGCTTGTCGCCGAGAACATCACCAATGGCCAGGCTTTTGATTTCCGCCTGAAATTTGAGGCTTCTCCAGACATTGGCCTCGGTTTTTCCGTCAGACGCCATCATCCGAATCGGTGTCGAGCCGGTGAAAACCGATCCGGTCCACAGGGTGTCAGGATGACGGTGACTCTCGTCCACAGCCGTAAGTTGCGGCTGGGGTTGTGACACGGGCTGGGTCAGAACAGACGCCTTCGAGCCCAACGCCTTCAGGATTTCGGCTGCGAATGATTTAACCTGCGGCAGGACATCCCCCTGGTTTTTCCCGGTCTGGCTGAAGACCACAAGGGAGGCTTCATCCGCAGTCCGGACAAGCCAGGCGTCGGTCCGAACAGTTTCATTCGTAACCGTGACGGTACCGAAGCATACATAGTCGGTCTTCAGTTTCGCGGCAGCGGATACTGCGGCCGCTTCGTCGTTGGATTTGGAAATGGCTGCAGCAAGCGCACCGTCCAGGTTGATGACTTCAATGGACCCATCTGAAGCCAGGCGGGACGCCAGCATCTGTGAAATGCCTTTTTGAAGAAAAGACAGATCGCTGTCGGACTGGATATCAAACGGCAATACCAGTACGCGAGATGCAGCAGATGCAAAGCCGGAAGACGTCAGTGATAAAAAAAAGATCAGGGCAACGCCGGAAAATAATTTAATAAGCCGCAAGTGAATTCAACTCCCCTTTATGGTCGGAACTATCCTTTAATATGTTTTTTTGAAGCCGTCACGGTTTTGTTCCGGATGACCCATAACCCGATGATTCCTTCCCGCACCGGAAAAAAATCAATTTGATATTTACGATTGTCCACTGTATATAAAAAAAAGAATTTGATAAAGAATTTTGTTTGCCGGGGCAGGCGGAGAAAAAGTCCGGGCGCCCTGCAATGAATTCTCTTTTCCGGCAGGCAACCGGAAAGCGCATAAAAATCAATTTGAAATTTATTTGAAACTCCTGTATAGCAATTCGAAAAATTGATAAAGTTTTTTTCAATTGAGTTGGAAGCGGCGCAGGAATTTCGTTTTTTGATGAAACATCACGTCCTGTTGTAGTTTTGTTTTTTAATATACTTTATGTAGTGTTGGCGTTGGCCGTGCAATGAAAAATGCGGTTTTCCCGATAAAAAATATTGATAATAATTTAAGAATTTGCTTGATTTAACGCGAATAATCTGTAATAGAAAAAAGCGAAAAGGATAGGAAGATTGTGAAAGGAGGTGGTATTTTCAAGTATTGTTTTGATTTTATTGATTATTAGGTTATTTTTCTATTTAATTGAAATTATTTGAGGAGGGACTCAGAATGAAGAAATTATCCGTATTATTGGTAGCAGCCATTATGGTACTTGCCCTTACCATGCCGGCGGCAGCATTTGAAAATGAATTTGGCGGGTTCTGGAGAACCAGAGCGTTTTCAGAATGGAATTTTACCGGTGAAGATGTGTCAAAACTCAAGGATACCGAAAGAATTGATACCCGTACCCGGCTATTCTACACCGCAAAATTCAGCGATAATCTGAAATTCGTAAACAAGTTTGAAATGAATGCACAGTGGGGCGGATCCGTCGGTACAATGAATAATACAACGGGTACCGGAGCCACCGGCACCAGTGCAGGCGGCGCCACCTACGGTCAGCTTGCCGCTGACGGGGCAAACCTTGTTGTCAAGGCCTCCTATGTGGATTTTAAACTGTCACAGCAGCGCTTTACGGTCGGTATTCAGGATTTTACCCTGGCCAGAGGCTATCTTTTTGATGACGATGCTGCCGGTATCAAGGCCATTTTCAAGGTCAACGATGCGGTTTACCTGCCGTTGATTTACATGAAACTCTATGAAGGCGGCACGGGCAGAGTCACACAAAGCGGCATATCCACCAATGCTGACAACTTTGACGTGGACGCCTACGTATTTTATCCCAGCCTTTTTCTGAACAAAGACAATGTTTTTAAACCGCATGTTGCGTTTTTGACCTCCGAGAATTTTTCACGTTTTCAAACCAAATCCCTTACCAATGCGCAGTTAAACCCACTGGCCCCGCTTGGAGCAACCAAACTGGGCGCCTGGACTTACGGCCTGGAATATGACGGCAAGTTCGACATCTTCACCGTTGGCGCCACAGGTATCGGACAGGCTGGTGACGTGACCGTCAATCCGACTTTGGCTAACGGTCATGACAGGGTTAATTTAAAGGGCTTTTTGTTTGACGTTCGCGGCGCTGTAAACCTTGGACCCGCCGATATTCATGCCAAAGGGATTTATGCATCCGGCGATGGCAAACATGATTTTGCTAAAACCGGTGATAACTGGGGTTTCTTTGTTCCCGGTTACAACAATAATGTTGGCGGCAACATCAACAATTTTGATCAGGCCAACTGGGCGGAAATCATGGGTTGCGGTATGTTTGACTATCAGTTCCCCAATGGCGCGCTGGGCACGCAAATCTCCAACGCCATCATTTTCGGCTTGGGCGGTTCCTACAAGCTTATTCAGGATCTGAAATTCAGTGCTGATCTCTGGTATGCGCAGGCTGCCGATTCAGTACGTTGGAACGTACCGAATTCACCTTCCAACGCCGCGGTACAGCAGATCAATAATGACTATTATGGTACGGAATTTGACCTGAAGGTTACCTATATGCTCGTTGATAATCTGAAGCTCGATCTTGTCGGTGCTTATCTGTGGGCCGGTGATATCATTTCCAAGTCAACTTACGCTACCAGCTCCGCCAATCCGATCGAAATCGGCGCACAAATGTCGCTTGCTTTCTAATTGGTGCATGGCTGTTTCATTATTTACTGATGCATAAAAAAAACCGGTCGGGAATTTCCCGGCCGGTTTTTTTTATGCCCGGTTTTCCTCGCCGTCGGGATCTGTCTGTCAGGATTCCCTGTCCGTTATCATCAAGCCGATATCGTTCCAATACCGGCTTGCCTGCCTGAGATTTTCCAGATCCGGGTCGGAATAAACCGCCTTCCAGTTGTGATACCCTTTTTCAATGGCTTTTTTTAACCATTCAGCGGATTTGGCCGGCTCGTTCAGCCGTGAATAGACACAGGCCAGGTTGAAATACGCCGACGGGTTTTCGTCCGGATTTAACGTGACAGCCCGGGTGAAGTGAACCAGGGCCTGCTGCATGTCTCCCTGGCTGAACCAGAATATGCCCAGATTATAGTGCGGCTCCGAGAGATCGGGATTGATTGCGACGGCTTTTTCAAAATGGGCTCCGGCTTCAGACACCCGGCCTTTCCGATACAGAAGAATCCCGGCATTGTTATGGGCCATGGCCTGATTGGGATCAATTTCCAGGGAACGGACATAATTTGAGATCGCCGCATCGGTTTGGCCCTGTTTCTCCAGGGTGACCGCAATATTGTAATAGGTATTGGACCGGTAAGGTTTGGTGGAAACCAGGGGCCAGTTCATTGCAATGGCGGCCAGCCCCATCATGCAGACCGCAAGCGCCATTTTCCGGTATGCGTTCTGGCCAATGGCCTCGATGCCATGGACGAGTCCCGCAGCGGCAAACGGCGCCAGAATGGATATGACGGGATACCGGAATCGGGCAAAAACAAAGAAAAGCGCGATACTCGCCATGTATGAAGCGACAATGACGGGATAGACGCCCAACCGTTTCCACCGGCGCCAGGTCAATGCCGCCCCGAAGACCGCCAGCGGCCCCAGCACGCCGAAATGAAGGAATGTCATCAGAAACGAGAGTAATCGCGACCCGTCTGCCGCAACATACTGGCTTTCGGAATCACTGATCTCAACAACATTCCAGACCAGAAACCACTTTCTCACCATCAACCGGAGCCAGGCGGGGATATCCGCCCGGATTTCGCCCAGCGTCTTTTCAAACCAGTACCGGGAGACTCCGGCTGCCGAAAGTTTTCGCCCCGAAGACCGCTCGGCAATTCGGGCGGCGTCCTGCCGTTCATCCTGCCAGTCTCCATGCCCCTTGATCACCGGATTGTAACCGCCATCCGCATGATTGTGATTGCCGATGTAAAAATTGAAGCCGGAATTCGCCGTGATCAGAACGAATTCCTTGCCGATCATCCAGTTTCTGGTCGCCACCGGAAGCAGAATCAGACCGGCGCCCAGCATACAGGACACAATCCATGTCATGGCTTTTTTCTGTTCCCGAAAATGGGAAAAGCCATACACGAGCAGCACCATGATCAGGATCACCAGCGCATTTTCCCTGACCAGGGCCAGGCAGCCCAGAACAACGCCGATCCCCCATCCGGTTTGGGGCGATCCACCATTCCAGACCCTTGACAATAACACCACCAGGATGGCCATCAGCAAAAGCGCCAGAACCTCTTTTTGAATCAGGCAGTCGGTAAAAATGGCCGTGGGGTAAACGGCCAGAAGCACTCCGGCCACAAGCCCGACCCGTCTTGAAAACAGAAGGTTTCCGGCTATCGTCGCCAATACGCAGCTGAGTGAGCCCAGACTTATCTGAATCAGCCTGACCAGCATTAAATCCCGGCCTGCTATCGAATAGATACCCGCCAGAAAATAGGGATAAAGCGGCGCATTGAAAAAAACCTGATCACCCGCCCAGTTGCCCGCTGCAATTTCACGCGCCCAGGAATCAAACAGTTGCGCATCCCCCAGAAGCAGAGAAAAAGCGTCCGTGTGTTGAATTTCCCACAGATAAACACCTCTGGCAAACAGGGCGAGTATAAGAACCAGACCGCAGACGATCCCCGTCTTCATCTGAAAAGCCGGCTGACGCATCTGGGGTTTTGGTGGCGCAGTTGTGGATCGGGTACGTTTCATGGGTGTCACATTTCCACGGTGATATTTATTTTGGCAACCTCAATAATCCATGATAAGGGTAGGTCATTATTCCTGTAAATAACACGAATTGAACCCATTCATGAAGAAAAAAACTGACCGGCCCGAACATTGGAACTTTTACCGCTGCAGCCTGCTTTTATTGCTGCTCTGCCTGATTCCGCTTCAGGCGATCACCAGCATGCGGCTGAAGTCCGCATCGGTTGAAGAAGGCGTTCATCTGTATGCGGGAGCATTCCATTTATTGACCGGCCGCCTGAATGCCCCGCCCGGTTATCCCTGGCTGATTCGGGCTTATGCGGCAATCCCCCTTTGGATATCGGGCGTCAAGCTTCCGGAAAAGCCGCCGCCGCCCGATGACATGTATCCATTCGAGCTGGGCTCCCGGTTTCTGTATCAGTTCAACGATGCGGATTCAATCCTGTTTAAAGGCAGGCTGATGATCGTTGGGTTGTCCATCCTTCTGGGGCTGTATGTTTTCCGGTTTGCCAAAGACATTTCCGGCTGGACCTCCGGGTATATCGCCTTGCTGTTTTATGTGTTCTGCCCCAATATCCTGGCGCATTCCAGGCTCGTGACACTGGATCTGGCGCTGACCGCGTTTGTCTTTATCGCCATCTATCATTATCACCGGGCGCTGCGCCATCGGCGCCTGACCGATCTGATCGGCGCGTCATTTTTTACGTTTCTGGCCATCAACGCCAAATACACCGGCCTTCTCCTGTTTCCGATATTTATCCTCTCAAGCCTGCTTTTCCGATATGCCTTCGGAAAACCAAAGGAATGCATATCGCCTTCAGGTTCCCGACCTGCCTCTTTTCGCATCACCCCTGCCAGGCTCTTTTTACTGGTATGCGGTACAGCCGTGGCGCTGACAAATGCCATCTATCTGTTTAACGGCAGTTTTTCATCCATTCGGGAGTATCACAATTCCCTTCGGAACCGGCCCCAAGCTGTCGAAAGCACCATTTTTCGTCAATTGGCGGATACGCCGATCCTTTCCAGCTTTCCGGCCTGTCTGCCGGCAGCCTATCTGAGGGGTCTGGATTTGACCCTGCATCAGGATCGGGAAGGTCTTCACCCCAACTGGTATCTGGGAAAACTTTATCCCAAAGGCGGCAACCTGCCCGGCTATTATCTGGCCGCTTTTGCCCTTAAAACGCCGCTGCCGCTTCTGATCGTTTTGATTCTTCCCGGCCTGCTGGCCTGTCCCCTCCTTTCCCGCCTCAAAATCAGACCGCAACACAACAAGTTAAAACCTGAACGGATTTCTGCGAACCCGGTTGCGCGATTCATCCCCCTGGATTCGCTTGCCCGATATCAGGTGATATTCCTTTTGATTCCCTGTGCCGTCTTTTTCCTTTTTTTCAGCCTGATCTGCCAGTCGCAGCTGGGGTTGCGTCTGATTCTGCCGATATATCCGTTTCTGTATGTCACGGCCGGTTTTCTGATACCCCGCATGTTTCCAAACCGGAAACCGGCCGCCCCCGTCTTTGCCGCATTAACCGGCTGGTTCATTCTGTCTTCACTGTTGATTCACCCCGATTATCTTTCCTATTTCAATGAACTGGCGGGCGGGCCTGAAAAGGGGATTCACTATTTTGCGGATTCCAATATCGACTGGGGAGAGGATATCAAGGGATTGAAGGCATACATGGATTTGAAAGGCATTCCGGAAATCAATCTGATGTATTACGGGCCGAACGGCTCTCCGGAAACCCGATATTACGGCATTACACAGGCTCCGCCGGAACGGATTGCCCGAAGTCCATGGGCCATCAGCGCCACATGGCTGTATTATGCCGATATCGATGCCATTCGGGAAGCCGTCCCCTTTTCACTGAAAACCCGTCAGCCCGATGCTATAATCGGCCATTCGATTTACTTTTATTCCGGTTCGCATTCAAACTGATCCCTTTGTCAGCCCAAGCTGAATTTTCAGGATTTCATTGACCCGCTGGGGATTGGCTTTTCCTTTGGATTCCCGCATGACCTGGCCGACAAAAAAGCCAAATACCTTTTCTTTGCCGTTCTGAAAATCCGATACTTCTTTCGGGTTTCCGGCAAGGACTTTCTGAACGATCTGCTCAATTTCCGAGGAATCGGTGACCTGAACGAGTCCTTTTTCCTGAACAATGGTTTCGGGCGGCTTGCCGGTTCGGGCCATTTCGTCAAAAACGGTCTTGGCGATTTTGCCGCTGATGACATGGCCGTCGATCAGCTTCAGCAGCGCGGCAAGCGCCCGGGGAGAAACCGGGGACTGCTGAATGTCTTTGCCTTCGGCGTTTAAAAGCGCCAGCAGTGATCCCATGATCCAGTTGCTGACCTGCTTGGGATTTGAATAATTCTCAAGGCAGGATTCGAAATAATCAGCCAGTTCGCGACTGGTGGTCAGGACTTCGGCATCGTAGGCAGGAAGACCATGGGTCGCCAAAAATCTTTCCCGTTTGGCATCCGGAAGCTCCGGCAGGCTTTGCGTGATCTGCTGGACCCAGTGGTCATCCACGGTCAGCGGCAACAGGTCGGGATCGGGAAAATAGCGGTAGTCATGGGCCTCTTCTTTGCTGCGCATGGACGTGGTCCGGCCCTTGTCCGGATTCCAGAGCAGGGTTTCCTGAAAAATCCGGCCGCCGTCCATCACGACATCCTTCTGCCGGTTGATTTCGTAAGCAATGGCTTTTTCGACATGCTTGAAGGAGTTCAGGTTTTTCAGCTCGGTTCGCGTACCCAACGTCTCTGTTCCGGCAGGCCGGATTGAAACATTGGCGTCACAGCGAAAGCTGCCTTCCTCCATGTTGCCGTCGCAGATATCCAGATACCTCAGCAGGGATCGCAGTTTTCGAAGATAGGCGCCGGCTTCTTCCGGAGACCGCATATCGGGTTCACTGACGATTTCAATCAGCGGAACGCCGGTGCGGTTCAAATCCACCCGGCTGAAGGATTGATCCGGATCATGCAGGAGTTTTCCCGCGTCTTCTTCCATGTGTATCCGGGTGATGCCGATGCGCTGATGGTGTCCGTTCAATTCAATATCGATATACCCGGCGAGCGCGATCGGAAGTTCATACTGGGAAATCTGATAGCCTTTGGGAAGGTCCGGATAAAAATAGTTTTTACGGGCAAAGCGGCTTTCCGGCGAAATCCGGCAATGCGTTGCAATGGCCATTCGAAGCGCATATTCAACCACCTTCTTGTTTAATACGGGCAATACCCCGGGCATTCCCAGGCAGACCGGACACACGTGGGTATTGGGTTCTGCACCGAATTCGGTTGAACACCCGCAGAATATTTTGGATCTGGTTTTCAGTTGGGCATGAACTTCAAGCCCGATAACCGGTTCAAATTCCATAACAACCATCATCCTTTCAGTCACACAAATAAATGATGCAAAAAACCCCTTCCGACTTCTGTCTCCTGACTCCTGTTTTCAGCCTTCAGCCGTCATGGCCTCCACGGCCTCGGCTGAAGATGAATAAATATGGAATATCCGATCCATTCGGGTCAGCTTAAACAGGGACATCACCTGATCGCCAATGCCGCACAGACAGATATCCCCCTTTCTGTCCAGCCGCTTCAAAAGAGAAATGATGGCCCCCAGTCCGCTGCTGTCAATAAAATCAACGAAGGACAGATCCAGCAGGATACGGTTATTGCCTTCCTGTATCCACGTTGTGAGCTGACTCTTGAAATCGGCAGCCGAAGATGCGTCGATAATATGCTCACAAGGGGTCAACACCAGAATGCCGTCCATCTTTTCGGCTTCGATATTCATATTTCCTCCAGAAACTTCATGGCATTGACCGTTTGCCGTAAAAACGGTCAATGGCAACCAGTCAATTAATGTACCGGCTTCAGATCCCATATCTCCCGGGCATATTCGGAGATGGTCCTGTCGCTGGAAAATTTTCCCATTCGGGCGACATTGAGTATGGCTTTTCGATTCCATACCGGAATCTGCAAATAATCCGCATCAGCGGTTTCGTGAATCCGCACATAGGATGGAAAATCCGCCAGATGAAAATACACGTCCCCTTTTTCAAGGATATGATGATAAAGCCAGCGGAAAAGACCGGGTTCATTCGGACAGAACCGGTTATCCCAGAAGGCGTCCATCACCCGGCGAATGCTGTCATGTTCATGATAATAATTCAGGGGGCGGTAGGTGCCGGTTTGTTTCATTTCCTGAACCTCGCGGGTTTTAAGCCCGAAGATATAAATGTTTTCTTCCCCCACTTCTTCCCGCATTTCCACATTGGCCCCATCCAGGGTCCCGATGGTCAGCGCACCGTTCAACGCAAATTTCATGTTCCCCGTGCCGGAGGCTTCCGTACCGGCAGTCGAAATCTGTTCGCTCATTTCTGCTGCAGGGATAATTCTTTCGGCAAGCGATACCCGGTAGTCCGGAATAAAAACCACCTTCAGTTTGTCTTTGATCCGCCGGTCCTTATGGATGATGTCCCCGACATTATGGATCAACTTGATGATCTGTTTGGCCGCCCAATACCCGGGGGCCGCCTTCCCCGCGAAAATATAGGTCTTGGGCGCGGCCGGCTCATGGCCATCTTCGATAATACGGAAATATTCATGAATGATGTGCATGACATTCAAGAGCTGGCGTTTGTATTCGTGAATCCTTTTGGCGTGAATATCGAACAGGGAATCGGGATTGATTTTCAGGCGCGTGGTCTGATAAATGATTTTCCCCAGTTGTTCCTTGTTGGCCTTTTTGATTTTTCGAAACCGGTCCTGAAACGCAGAATCGCTCGCTAACGGCTCCAGGCCCTGAAGACGGGTCAGATCCGTAATCCATTCGCTGCCAAGGGTTTCTTTTAAAAGATCGGCAAGAAGCGGATTGGCTTTCAGGAGCCACCTGCGCTGGGTAATGCCATTGGTTTTGTTGTTGAACCGCTCCGGCCACCTGGCATAAAAATCCGGAACCAGGGAAGTTTTGATCAGATCGGTATGAAGGGCGGACACGCCATTGACGGAATGCGATCCGATAATGGCCAGATGCGCCATTCTCACCTGTTTTTCCGCGCCTTCCTCAAAAAGGGACATGCGGCTCAACCGGTCTGTATCGCCCGGCCACAGAACTTCAATTTCGCCCAGAAACCGGCGATTGATTTCGTAAATGATCTGAAGATGCCTGGGCAGCACGTGTTCCAGCAGGCTGACAGGCCATTTTTCAAGCGCTTCGGAGAGCAGGGTGTGGTTGGTATAGGCCAGGGTTTTCTGGGTGAGGCTCCAGGCGAGCTCCCATTCCAGAGCCTGTTCATCCACAAGGATCCGCATGAGTTCGGCAACCGCGAGCGCCGGATGGGTGTCGTTCATCTGGATATTGACTTTATCCGGAAATCCGTCGAATCCCCGATGGGTTTTGAGGTATCTGCGGATAATGTCCCGAAGCGAGCAGGCAACCAGAAAATACTCCTGCACCAGCCGCAGTTCTTTTCCCGTATCCACGGTGTCACTGGGATAAAGAATTTTGGAAACGGTTTCAGAGTAGATCTTCTGTTCAACAGCCCTGAAATAGTCGCCGGCGTTGAAAATCTGAATATCGAAATCGGAAGAGGGCTTGGCGGCGTACAGCCTTAGATAGTTGACGGTTTTCGCGCCGTACCCCACAACCGGGATGTCGTGCGGAACGCCGATGATCACCCGCCAGTCCATCCACATCGGGTTGTAGTTCCCGTTCATATCCAGCCCATGTTCGATGCGGCCATAAAGCGGAATAATGCAGGATTCCTCGGCCCGCTCGATCTGAAAAGGCCCGGCCTTGGAAAGCCAGTGATCGGGTTTTTCCTTTTGGTACCCGTTGTTGATTTCCTGCCGGAACAAGCCGTATTCATAGTGAATGCCGTAGCCGAATCCCGGATAATCCAGGGTTGCCAGAGAATCCAGAAAGCAGGCGGCCAGCCGCCCCAGGCCGCCGTTTCCCAGAGCCGCATCGGTTTCCTGCTCCCGGACCTCTTCCAGGTCAACGCCCATATCCGCCAATGCCGTGCGGCAGGCTTCGAAAATGCCCAGGTTGGTTAAATTGATCCCCAGAGATCTGCCGATCAGAAATTCCATGGATAAATAATACAGCCGCTTGGCATCCGCAGCCTGATACCGGGCCTCGGTTTCCAGAAGCTTTTCCAGGAGCCGGTCGCGCACAGACAGGGTAAGGGCCAGATATACATCGCGAGTGCTTTTGGAGCGGAATTCCTTTCCCAAAGAATACTTCAGATGTCTGAACAGGGATTTCCGCAGGCTGTTCGGGTCGTTTTTAAGCGGTTTCAAGGCATTGTAATCCATGCTTGGTGTTCTCCAGGTGCAACCGTTAAGAGGATAATGAAAAACAATTGGTTACAATAATGCCAAGATGTTAACAAAATTGAAGGCGTTACAAAAAATAATCTCTAACATTTCATAAAGCCCGTTGTCAAAATAATTAGGACCAAACCCCTTGCGGAACAAAAGGAAATCGGCATTCACGAATGCGCAAGCCCGGCATGTATTTCCTTGACACAACAGGGATTTGCGACTAAAATTTTTGTTTTGAATATCAATTATCCGACGTTGGAGGACTGAATGGATTACAAAAAAACCCTGAATCTGCCGGCAACCGACTTTCCGATGAAAGCCAGTCTGGCCCAGCGCGAACCCGAGCAGATCAAGCAATGGGACCAAGCCCGCCTTTATGATACGATCCGGAAGGCATCCAAAGGCCGGGAGCAGTTTATTCTTCACGACGGCCCGCCCTACGCCAACGGCCATATTCATATCGGAACCGCGCTCAACAAAATCCTGAAGGATATTATCGTCAGATCCCGTCAGATGGCAGGCTTTGATGCGCCGTATGTTCCGGGTTGGGACTGCCACGGCCTTCCCATTGAGCATAATGTGGACAAGGAGCTCGGGGACAGGAAAAAAGACATGACCCAGGCCGATATCCGCCGGCAGTGCCGGGTTTATGCCGAAAAATACATTGCGATTCAAAAAGAAGAATTCAAACGTCTGGGTGTCATGGGAGAATGGGACGACCCCTATCTGACCATGAACTACACTTACGAGGCGATCATAGCCACCGAATGCCTGAAATTCGCTCTGGCGGACAACCTGTTCCGCAGCAAAAAACCCATTCACTGGTGCTGTCAGTGCCAGACCGCCCTGGCAGAGGCTGAAATTGAATATCATGATGAATCCTCGCCGTCCGTCTTTGTCAAGTTTCCGCTTCAGGCGGATTTGAGCCCTGATGTTCCGGGTCTTTCCGGTGAAAGCGTTTCGATCGTGATCTGGACCACCACGCCCTGGACCCTTCCGGCAAACCTGGCTATCGCCCTGCATCCGGACTTTGTTTATGCGGCCGTCAAGGTCTCGGACACGGACGTGTTTATTCTGGCCCGGGACAGGGTGGCGTCCTGCATGAAAACTTTCGGCATCTCACACTACACGATTCTGGCTGAGATTGCTTCCCGCAAACTGGAAAACCTGAAATGCCGTCACCCTTTCTATGAGCGGGATTCACTGGTGATTCTGGGCAGTCATGTGACCCTTGAGGCCGGAACCGGCTGCGTGCATACGGCGCCCGGTCACGGCCGCGAAGACTACGAGGTCGGCGGGCATTACGGCCTGGAAACCTATTCCCCGGTCAACGACCACGGATGCTTTACCCCGGACGTGGACTTTTTTTCCGGACAGTTCGTGTTTAAAGCCAATGCCCCGATCATTGAAAAACTTCGGGAAACCGGCAGCCTGGTGGGACAGGAAACGCTGCAGCATTCCTATCCCCACTGCTGGCGATGTAAAAAGCCCGTTATTTTCCGGGCTACACCCCAGTGGTTTATTTCCATGGACAAGACCGGGCTCAGAAAACAGGCCCTGGAAGAAATCGACCGGGTGAAATGGATTCCCGGCTGGGGACGGGACCGCATTTACGGCATGATCGAAAACCGGCCGGACTGGTGCGTCTCCCGGCAGCGGGCATGGGGCGTTCCCATTGCCGTGTTCAGCTGTGAGAAATGCGGCCGGATTCTGATCAACCCGGAAATCATGGATCATATTTTCGAATTGTTCAAGGCGCACGGGGCGGATGTCTGGTTTGAGAAAACCGTTGAAGAGCTGTTGCCGAAAGGCTCGGTATGCAAGGCCTGCGGGAACGCGGCATTCACCAAGGAAACCGACATTCTGGATGTCTGGTTTGATTCCGGAGTCAGCCATGCAGCGGTTCTGGAGCATCGTCCGTATCTGAGATGGCCGGCGGATTTGTATCTGGAAGGCAGCGACCAGCATCGCGGCTGGTTCCACAGCGCCCTGCTGACCGCGGTCGGCACCCGGGGGCGGGCTCCTTATCAGGCAGTGCTGACACACGGGTTTGTGGTGGACGCCAGCGGCAAGAAAATGTCCAAATCCGTCGGCAATGTCATTGCCCCCAAAAAAGTCGTGGATAAATACGGGGCCGAAATTCTCCGGCTCTGGGTATCGGCATCTGATTACCGGGATGATATTCGCATTTCAGACAATATCCTGAATCAACTGAGCGATGCCTACCGCCGAATTCGGAACACCTGCCGGTTCATGCTGGGAAACCTGTATGATTTTGATCCTGAAAGCGATGCGGCCCCTTTTGACGCCATGCCACGAATGGACCGCTACATCCTGCACCGGCTGCAGAAGCTGGTGGACAAGACTCAGAAAGCCTATGCCACGTATGATTTTCATATTGTTCACCATGCCTTGTACAATTTTTGCACCGTGGATCTTTCCGCATTTTATCTGGATGTTTTAAAAGACCGTCTCTACACGTCGCCTGCCGCATCTCCGGAGCGAAGAAACGCCCAGACCGTGATGTACGCGGTCCTGGATGCGCTGGTCCGCCTCATGGCGCCCATCCTGCCGTTCACCGCGGAAGAAATCTGGCGTTATATGCCGGCGGTTAAAGAAAAAGAGGCCAGCATTCATCTTGCTCTCTACCCGGCGGTCAATCCCCAGTGGATGGACCCTGCCCTTGCCGAGCAGTGGCAGACCCTTCTGGCAATCCGCGGCGAGGTTACCCGGGCGCTTGAAGAAGCCAGGGCGCAAAAACAGATCGGCCACCCCCTGGATGCGCGGGTCTTGATTTCGGCAGGCGATGCGCTGTATCGCCTGCTCCTGTCCTATCAGGAAGACCTGAAGCCCCTGTTTATCGTGTCCCAGGTCGTTCTGCTGGAATCCCGGCCCCTTTCTCCGGCATATGTCAGCCAGGAGATTGCCGGCCTCAGCATTCAGATCTCTCCCGCAGAAGGGTCTAAATGCGAGCGCTGCTGGGTCTATGATCCCGGCGTCGGAGCCCACCCAGAACATGTGACGCTCTGCCCCCGGTGTCTGGCCGCAATTGAAACCACGGTACCCGCATGAACCTGAACATTCTGCCGGGCTATTCCCGTTCCATGGTCTATGCCAAGGTGGTGAAGCTGCTGATGGTGTCCGGAAGCCTGATCGTGCTGGATCAAATCAGCAAGATGGTCATTTTGCGATTCATGCCCATGTTTGAAATTCTTCCGGTCATTCCCGGATTTTTCAACATCACCCACATTCATAATCCCGGGGGCGCCTTCGGGTTTATGGCCGGTCAGGGACCGGAAGTCAGGAGCCTCTTGTTTCTGGCGATGTCATCCCTGGCGGCGGTGGTCATTGTTTATTTTTACCTCAGAACTCCAGCCGTTTATTCATGGCTTTCCTCTGCGCTTCTGATGATTTTTGGCGGCGCCGTCGGCAATATGATCGACCGGTTTCGATTCGGGGAAGTGGTGGACTTTCTGGATTTTCACGCAGGCGGTTACCACTGGCCGGCGTTTAATGTGGCTGACAGCGGCATTACCGTGGGAATGGCGGTTCTGGTTTATCACCTTATTTTTAATAAAATTCCGGAATAATGGAGCCTATGCATCCCATACTGATCAAGTTCGGAAACTTTGCTATTTATACCTACGGCCTGATGATGGCCATTGCGTTTATTACCGGAATCACCCTTGCCCGGAAAGAAGCGGACCGGGTCGGGCAGGACCCGGAGAAAATCATGGATTTGTCCTTTTATATTTTGATTGCCGCGGTTATCGGATCACGGCTCTTTTATGTGTTTACAGACCCAAGGACTTTCCTTTCCGATCCCATTGAGATTTTTCGTATCTGGAACGGCGGCCTGGTCTTTTACGGGGGATTTATCATGGCAGTGATCGTGGCCATGATCTATGTGAAAAAGACAGGAATGCCCCTCTGGCAGACCGGGGACATCATGGCTCCGGGGCTGGCGGTGGGGCAGGCCATTGGCCGGATCGGGTGTTTTTTTGCCGGATGCTGCTACGGAAAGGTCTGCGATCTGCCCTGGGCCATTACCTTTAACCATCCGGATAGCCTGGCGCCTCAGGGGCTTCCCCTGCATCCCACTCAGCTCTATTCGGTGTTCAGTGATTTTTCGATCTTTGTCGTTCTTTGGTTATTGCGAAAAAAAATACGGTTTCATGGCCAGCTCTTCTGGCTGTATGTCCTGCTTTATGGAATTACCCGGCCTATTGTTGAAATTTACCGGGGCGATTTCCGGGGACAGACCTATTTTCATTTTTTTTCAATCTCACAGGTCATCGGCATTGTAATGGCCGGGGTTGCCGCAGTCATGCTGGTCCGGTTAAGCAGAAGCAGCTTGAAGAATTAATTAAAGTCGGGGTGCTCCGGCCCTCAACGATATGTGAACACATTTATTTTAAAGAAAGTAAGGAGGCGTTATGGATCAAACCGTCGGAACTATGGGGTTAAAGCGTGGTCTGGCGCAGATGCTGAAAGGCGGCGTGATTATGGATGTGGTGACAGCCGATCAGGCCAAGATCGCCGAACAGGCCGGGGCATGCGCGGTAATGGCCCTGGAACGGGTTCCCGCGGATATTCGCGTCCACGGCGGCGTGGCACGCATGAGTGACCCGGATATCATTTACAAAATCATGGAGGCGGTGACCATTCCCGTAATGGCCAAATGCCGCATCGGACATTTTGTCGAGGCCCAGATACTGGAGGCCATCGGCGTGGACTATATCGATGAGTCCGAAGTGCTGACGCCCGCGGACCAGCATCACCATGTTGACAAGTATGCCTTCAAGATCCCGTTTGTTTGCGGCTGCCGCAATCTGGGCGAAGCGCTGCGGCGCATCGGAGAGGGCGCAGCCATGATCCGCACCAAGGGAGAGGCAGGCACCGGCGATGTTGTGGAAGCCGTGTACCATGCACGCACCGTATTCGGCGAAATCCGCCGCCTCATCGCCATGGGCAATGAAGAACTCATGGCCTTCGCCAAGGAAATCGGCGCGCCTTATGAATTGCTTAAAGAGACCCGGGATCTGGGGCATCTGCCGGTCGTCAACTTTGCAGCAGGCGGCATCGCCACGCCAGCGGATGCGGCGCTCATGATGCAACTGGGCGTGGATGGCGTGTTTGTCGGCTCCGGCATCTTCAAATCCGGAAATCCTGAACGCCGCGCCAAGGCCATTGTCGAGGCCACAACCCACTTCCGCGATCCGAAGATCATTGCTGAAGTCAGCCGCAATCTCGGCGAACCCATGGTCGGCCGCTCCGTCAGCTCCATGCCGGAAAGTGAGCATCTGGCCGTGCGGGGTTGGTAAGGCGCCGCTGAAACTTTTGGGAGCGTTTCATGAAAATCGGTGTGCTTGCATTGCAGGGCGATTTTGCCGAGCATGTTCGGATTCTTGAGCAGATTGGCGCAACTGCCGTTGAAGTCCGCCTGCCGCGTGATCTGGCGGACATTGACGGGCTTATTCTCCCCGGAGGCGAATCAACAACCATCGGCATGCTTGCGGTCCGCTTCGGCCTGATGGAGCCGATCCGCCAACTGGCCTTGTCCAAACCTCTATGGGGAACCTGCGCCGGAGCCATTTTCCTTGCCAGGGATTCCCGCCATCCGCAACCCATGCTAGGGCTGATGGACATGCACGTCAGGCGAAACGCATTCGGCCGTCAGGCCGAGAGTTTTGAGACCGATCTTGATATACCGGAGATCGTCACGGCTGAAAACAGCCAAAGGGTTCATGCCGTCTTTATCCGGGCCCCGCTCATCGAAAGCGTGGGTGCGGGTGTAAACGTACTGGCCAGGCTTTTGGACGGACGCATCGTTGCCGCCCGCCAGCGCAATCTCCTGGCGACTGCTTTCCATCCCGAGCTGACCGGAGACGATCGCTTCCATCGCTATTTTCTGACTCTGGGGCGATCATAGCGATATTCTCCGGTTCCCGTTCACCCTTCCTGGCCGTTCCTTTAATAATATCATCTGTATATGATGACTGACAACGCCTTAATATCACAGGGTACGCCGAATCTTACCCGTTTTTTTGCGCCCCTGGCGCTTCAGGCCGCATCGCAGGGCCTGACCTACCCGCTGGTTGCCATGGTGGCTTCCCGAGGGTCTGGCGGGCCGCTGAATCTGGCAGGCCTGGCCCAGTCCAACACATTGATGTACATGCTGGGAACCTTCGGATTCGGGCTGGTTACCGCCGGCATGGTGTTTGGAAGGACACGGGAAGGGTATCACCAATTTCGAACCGTCACCCTGAACCTCGGCCTGCTGGTCGCATTGTTTCAGGGGTTGTTGTGCGTGCCCCAGGTTTCCCATCTGCTTTTAGGGCGGCTGATAGGTCTGCCGCCCTCCATTGAGCATCCGGCCGCGATAACGTTGCTGGCGACCGTCCCGCTCCAGTTTCTTTTTTTTATCAGAATTCCCTTCCAGGTGCCCATGTACAACGCCCGGGCCACGGGCAAGGCCAGTCTGGCAACGATCCTGCGGATACTCTTAACGGCAGTCCTTTCTCCTTTGTTCTGCCTGGCAGGTGCGGTCGGGCCCCTCTGGGCGGTGGTCTGTCTGAGTTTTCCCGTGGGCCTGGAGGTTGCGGCTTCCGCCTGGCTGGCCAGGCCGTATCTGGCCCGGCTGGAGGCATCCGAAACGGTGCCGACGAAAAAGGAGATCTTTTTGTTCAACCTTCCCCTTTCCATCGGGGGCTACCTGCTTTCCCTGTCATCCATTCTGCTGGGAGCGTTCATCGCTCGTGCCGCCAGTCCGGAACGCATGCTGCCGGCCTATTATCTGGCCCTTGGGCTTGCCACTCCGGTTGCTTACGGCGCCACACGGGTCCTGGAAGTGGTGCTCGCATTCCCGCCGGCGTTTGAGGCGGATCACCGGACCCTTAAATTCGCCGTGGCCGCGGGAGCGGCCCTGGGCCTGCTTCCCTTGCTGTTCATTCTGCCCGGATTGTCAGACCTGTATTATGTCAGGCTTCAGAATCTTGATCCGGACAGTCTGCCGCTGGTTCGGGTGGCAGCGCTGGCTCTGGCCCTGTATCCAGTGTGCGTAGCGGTTCGGGCTCAGGGCGAAGGCCTTGCCGGTCTGGCAGGAAAACCGATGACAGTCGTTGCCGGGCAGGCTATGTTTATGGCCACCATCCTGGTGACCGGCGGCATGTTGTTGGCACTCGGCATCGATGGAAATCTCATCGGCGGCATCGCGCTGTGCTTCGGCAGCCTGGCGTCCACGGCAACGCTTCGGCTTCTGCTCCGGTGGATCAGAAAAACCGATCTGCCCGTTCCGTTGAAACCGCCCGGCCCCGGCCTGATTTGATGCCTGGTCGTACACCCGTCGAGCCGGCAATTTCGACAGCCGGTTGCAGCTACAGAAGAAAAAGGATTGTCTCAACATGGAAACCGACTTGAATAAAACCGAAAAATTGACAAAACAGGATGTTACAGTCGGCAATTTTTGTCCGGAAGATGCCGAAGGCATTGTCCGGCTCTTCCGATCCGTTTACGGTGAAAACTATCCGATCCGTCTTTTTTATGATCCGGCCGCAATCGTCGCGGCAAACCAGGATGGCCGTTATTTCTCTCTTGTCGCCCGCAGTCCTTCCGGGCAGGTCATCGGCGTGAATCATTTATTTCCATCGGCCCCCAATCCGGCCCTATACGAGACAGGCGTCGGCCTGGTTCTCAAAGAGTACCGCAACCTGGGGGTCAACGGCCGGGTGCTGCGATTCCTGTATGAAACGTTCGTTCCGCAAAAACCCCATATCGAAGAGGTCTTCGGAGAGGCGGTCTGCAACCATATTTTTCAACAGAAAGTCGTTTCGACTCATAAATTTGTGGAGACCGCGTTGGAGATCGCCCTGATGCCGGCCGAAGCCTACAACAAGGAAAAAAGCGCAACCGGTCGCGTGGCGACCCTGGATGTTTTCCGCTGCTACCATCCGAAGCCGCACAGGATTTATCTGCCGGCGGTATACGAAGGACCGCTTCGATGGATTTATGCGCAGCTGGATGATACCCGACAAATCGATGTCTCCAGCATGCATGTTCCGGCCGCTTTAAACTCCAAAGGGAAACTGGCTGTCTTTGAATTCGCCCAGGTAGCCCGTATGGCTGTTTATGAAATCGGATATGATTTTAATACTTTTTTTTCAGATTTGGAGGCCCGGGCCCGGGCGCAACAGGCCGTTGTCTTGCAGGTCTGGGTTAACCTGACCACACCCTGGGTGGGAGAAGCAGTGGACATCTTGCGGGGAATGGGTTACTTCTTTGGCGGAGCGCTGCCCCGCTGGTTTGACGGAGACGGTTTCCTGATGCAAAAACTTATTTGCCCGCCTGATTTTGATTCCATTCAACTTGTTTCTGATTTTGCTAAAAAACTCCTGTCTGTTGTCAAAGAGGATTGGCATCGGGCCGGTTCATAGGCGGAAAAAATCAAAAGGAGAAATTCATGATTGGTGATTCATTGCAATTGAAATACGAAAAAGCGGCACGTGTCATCTGCAAGCAGGGAATGTTCCCTTTCTCTGTTAACGAGACCACCCTGACCCTCCTCAAACGGGCGGTTGGCGATGTGGAAGCAGAGCTCGATCTTATCGCGGCATTCGAAAACAAGGCGTCCCAGACCCTTGCCGAACTGAAAGCTTCCAGCGGGATGCCGGAAAAAGATATCGTTGAACTGGGCAACAGCCTTGCCAGGAAGGGGCTGCTCTTCAATCAGCCCAATACGGCAGGGATACTGGTTTATCGAATCCTTCCCCTGATGATGGTAGGTCTTATGGAATACGCCTTTATGGGGCCGCTCCAGTGGAATGAAAAAGAAAAGGAACTGGCTGTCCTTTTCCAGCGGCTCATCGATGAGGTCAGGGACCGGGTTCAGGACAACTACGATGCCTTTGTGCCGCTGTTCAACATGTCTCCCCCGGTTGACCGGACCGTACCTACCCGTGCCACATCCGCAGGAAAGGCCATCAGCGTCATCCCGGTAAACAAAAACCTGGATCCTGCCGGGGAAGTCGTTCTCCCCAGCCAGTCCATAGATGAAATCATTGAAAAATTCGATGAGATCGCAGTGGGTCATTGTTTCTGCCGCCAGCGCCGGGCCCTGCTCGGAGAGCCTTGCGCCACGGACGCCCCTTTGGAAAACTGTTTTACTTTTGGAAAATCTGCCCGCCATACTGCTTCTCAGGGTTTCGCGCGCATGATCACCAGGGAGGAGGCATTCCGGATCATGCGTGAGGCGGAAGCGGCCGGCCTGGTGCACAAGGCCTTTCATCCGAATTCCAATGTGGCCAGACCCGAGACCAGTATCTGCAACTGCTGCAAAGACTGCTGTGATACTCTGCGCACCTGGAAGGAAGGGGTCTTTCCGCTTGTCAATTCCACCTTCCATCTCTCCCGAATCGACCGGGAGACCTGCACGGGATGCGGAACCTGTGTCGACTGGTGCCCCACCGAGGCTATCCGGCTGGACGATACGGGCAAAGCCGTCCGGGATGCCGGCGCCTGCTTCGGGTGCGGCGTCTGCGCCCGTTTCTGCCCTGAAGATGCGATCGCCCTTGAAGAAGGCCCCCGGAAAGTCTTTATTTTACCCCCGAGGCTGAGGAAATCCGCCGGCTGATGCTTTATAGCATAATTAAATTTTAAATTGGATTGCAGCTTTCGAGTCGTATATTTAGCAGAAAAAGCGAGGGGGGGTATGAATAGAAAATTTCAGTCCAGTACGTTACGGAAGTTTCAAAAGAAATCAAAAATCTTGAGGGCAGTAGCAACCTGCTGTGAAATAAAATTTTTTGTGCAAATATAAATATCCAAAGGGCGTCCCCAAAAAACAAAAAACGCACTGAAAAAAACAGTTTCATGGTCGGGATCAGCCTGGATGGTCCCGAGGAAATCCATGATCGCTATCGCCGGGACCGCAAGGGACGCGGGACTTTCGAACGGGTGATGCGCGGGCTGAGGGCTTCTTCAGAAACATGAGGTCGAACATAACGTGATGGCCTGCGTGGCCCGTGAAACTGCTGCAAAGCCGCTCGAAGTATACCGGTTTTTCAGGAATGCAGGCGTGGAGTTTATCCAGTTCACACCTGTTGTCGAGCGTATGGCCGATGAACGCAGTATAAAACAGGGGCTGCATCTGGCTGCACCTGCTGCGCTGGACAAACAGGAGCAGCAGACGGAAGTGACGGAATGGTCGATCCTTCCCGAAGATTACGGGGACTTTCTGATTGCGATCTTCGAAGAATGGGTCCGCAGTGATGTCGGCAAAATCTTTGTCATGAACTTCGAATGGGCACTCAACGCCTGGATCGGCAACCCTTCCCCGGTCTGCGTGCACGCCAGGCAGTGCGGCCGATCACTGGTGATCGAGCATAACGGCGATGTTTTTGGGCTCCTCGCTGTCTACAGTGGGTAACCCCAAAAATTCATGATGGTAAATCGAATTGTAGTTTACCGGCAATCAAGTAGATCATGGTAATCAGATATTCGTTTGTACGGTAGCCTCTGGCTCTGGCTTTTGCGGCCTGTATCAAACTGTTGATACCTTCCAGGATGCCGTTATTGATCCTGGATTTGAACCAGTTTAGAATACCGTCCCAGTGCCGTTTCACGGTGTAGGCAGCTTCTTTAATGGGCTCTAAACGGCTATGAGTTGCCCAGTAGTACCATTTTTTCAAAAAATGTTCCGCCTGATGAAAGGGTTGAACCCAGAGCTCCTGGAAATTCAGCCGAATCTGATATGCACGCATGGTTTTTAGATTGAGATCCTTCAGCTTGAGATCTTCCAGTCGATCAGCCTGTTTGCCTGTGAGGTTATCAGGATTTTTCAAAAAGATGTATCGGGTGTGCTTCAGTTCAGGATGCCCCTTTTGCTCCTGGCGGCGAACCTCATCCACTGCCGTGTTGAGAATCTTTAGAACGTGGAATTTGTCAAAGGTGATTTGAGCATTGGGAAAGTTTTCCTCAATTCCCTTGATGAAAGCCGGGGACATGTCGCAGCAGACATCTTCTATCGCGTCTGCATCACCGCCGTGCTCGGAAAGATCGGCCTTAAAAAACCCAACGGTTGCGCTATCCTTGCCTTCGGTGGCAAAAATGGTTTTTGATTCTTCAAGATCGACAATAAGGGTAACGTAGTTGTGGCCTCGCTTGCTGGCGGTTTCATCAACTCCGATCTGTTTGATATCGGAGTAATCAGCCTGCTCCCTTGCCTCCCTTACATGGTGCTGGAGCAGTCTCCACAGGCGGGTATCGTGTTCGGAAACCAGTTCGGCAATCCGTTTTACAGGCATGGAGGGCGCCAGAAGCATTATATAGGCTTCAAACAGCAGTGTGAATCCACTGCCATCTCTGGCCCAGGGAACATCAACCACTCTGACGCCGCATTTACTGCACCGGATGCGGGGTACCCGGGCGTACATGTATGTTTCATGCTGGAAAAAATTCAGATGTCTCCAGGATTTTTGTTCTGTATCATGGACCGCACAGCCGGCCTGAGCACAAGAAGGGCAGCTAAATCGACTTCCCTTGGCAAAGTCCAGATGAATATCCAGACGTTTCCGATTAAGATCAAATTGACACTCCGCAACCTTCCATGGGGGTGTCAGCATCAACGCAATTTGGATAAGATCGGTATCTTTCATGACTGAAAACTAACACGATTAACAAGGCATTTCAACCGAAGTTACCCACTGTAGACAGCGAGGAACC
>Ga0268283_1000126_pt1 | contig 73418 bp, 66 predicted proteins | sample saktaG_13_FD_190140 | JGI IMG/M metagenome (GOLD analysis project Ga0268283, IMG submission 190140) | Saline water microbial communities from Sakinaw Lake, British Columbia, Canada - sak_2013_06_06_36m | ecosystem: Environmental > Aquatic > Non-marine Saline and Alkaline > Saline ...
CCTTCCGGTTGTGATATCATCCTCTGGGATGGTGGCAACAATGACTTCCCCTTCTACAAGCCCGATCTGATGGTCACAGTTGCTGATCCCCATCGCCCCGGAGCTGAGATGAATTACTATCCTGGTGAAGTGAATATCCGCATCGCAGATGTTGTGGTCCTCAATAAAATTGATTCGGCATACCCCGAACACATAAAAACTGTTCGTGACAACATCCAGAAGATCAATCCGAAAGCCATTGTTGTGGATGGTGCCTCTCCTATCCGTGTTGATGATGAATCTCTTATCCGCGGTAAAAGGGTTCTTGTCATTGAAGATGGACCAACGCTTACCCATGGTGAAATGAAGATCGGAGCCGGTGTTGTTGCTGCCCAGAAATATGGTGCTGCCGAGCTGGTTGATCCCCGGCCTTATGTTGTAGGTAAATTAGCTGAAACATTCCGGATCTACCCGAACATCGGCCAGTTATTGCCAGCTATGGGTTACGGTGACCAACAGGTAAAGGATCTCGAAGCTACCATCAATAAGGTGCCCTGCGATTCAGTGGTGATTGCCACCCCGATCGACCTCAACCGTCTTGTGAAGATCAAGAAACCAAACACCCGTGTTTATTATGATCTCCAGGAAATCGGGAAACCTGACCTGGCCGATATCCTGAATGGCTTTCTGAAAAAACACAAAATAAAATAGTTATTCAAATCCCGGTCGTTGCCGGGATTTTTTTTTAATTTTGGCAGGATCAATATCAACCGTTAACATCCAGATAATGAAAAACAAAAGCTTAATTTCCATCAATGATTTTACCCGGGAGGAGCACATCCGTATTCTCGAACTTGCCGGTGCTTTTGAGAAGCGTCCAAAACAACGGATTCTTCAGGATTACGTTGTCGCCACGCTGTTTTTCGAACCCTCCACCCGCACCAGGCTGAGTTTTGAAAGTGCCGCAACCCAACTGGGAGCCAAGGTTATCGGTTTTAGCGACGCAGCCAGTTCAAGTGTGCAAAAGGGAGAATCATTGCGTGATACCATTCTCACGGTTTCAAACTACTGTGATATCATTGTGATGCGCCATCCCCGTGAAGGAAGTGCACGGTTTGCAAGTGAAGTGTCGAAAGTTCCGGTAATCAATGCCGGAGACGGTGCAAATCAGCATCCGACTCAAACCTTACTGGATATGTATTCTATCAGGAAAACCCAGGGGACACTCGACAATCTGAATATTGCCTTTGTCGGCGACCTTAAATATGGAAGGACTGTACATTCGCTGGTCCAGGCGCTTTGCCATTACAACACCACTTTCCACCTTGTCTCCCCGATTGAGCTTAAATTACCCAGCGCTGTAAAAATAGACATTAAAAAACGAAACCTCGTGTATCATCAATCAACCGATCTTTCTGATGTCATCCCCAAAGTGGATATTCTGTACATGACCCGAATTCAGAAAGAACGGTTTTCTGACCCGCTCGATTATGAAAAGGTGAAAAATGCCTATGTACTCCGCAATAATATGCTTGAGGGAACCAAGCCAAACCTCAAGATTCTGCATCCACTGCCCCGGGTCAATGAAATCACCTCCGATGTTGATGACAATCCGAAGGCATACTACTTTACCCAAGCCCTTAACGGTGTATTTGTAAGACAGGCTTTACTTGCATCTATTCTGGGAGTTGCTGATTAATCGATAAAATAAGAATCATGGAAAAAGAAGATTTGAGAAAAGAACTGAAGGTATCGGCCATCGAAAATGGCACGGTTATCGACCATATCCCATCGAAAAGTGTGTTCCAGGTCATTAAAATTCTGAACCTGACCGAATACCAGAACCAACTGCTGATAGCCACCAACCTCGACAGCCAGAAAATGGGAAAAAAGGGCATTATTAAGGTCAGCAACAAATTTTTCAAAAGCGATGAAATCAATAAAATTTCGCTCGTTGCTCCTACCGCCACATTGATTATCATTAAAAATTTCGAGGTCACTGAAAAGAAAAAAGTTGAAGTTCCAGGCTATGCCGAAAACATCGTAAAGTGTTTTAATCCCAATTGTATCACCAACAATGAGGACATCGCCACCAAATTCACTGTGATTGATAAAAAGGATTTAAAGCTTCGTTGTCATTATTGTGAGAAGATTACAGCCCGTGACAATATTTCTTTCCGTTAATGTTACATCACATTACAAAATTGATTGCCGAAGGAGAACACCAGCGGCTTGATTTCAAATTTGAGATTGCTGATGCCCATAAAATTGCCCGCACACTGGTGGCTTTTGCCAATACCGATGGCGGGCGATTGTTAGTTGGGGTGAAAGACAATGGTACGTTGGCTGGAGTACGATCGGAAGAAGAGTTTTACATGGTCGAAGCAGCGGCAAAAATGTATTGTAAACCGCCTGTCGGATTCAGTGTAAAAGAATGGAACCTGAACAAGAAGACCATACTCGAGGTTATCATCCCGAAAAGCACAAACCGCCCCCATTATGCGCAGCAACAGGACGGGACCTGGAAAGCGTATCACCGTGTTAAAGATCAGAACTACGTCGTCAACAGAATCCTGATGCGCGTTTGGAAAAATGAAAATGCACAGGGTGGGGTTCTTTTGAAATTTACAGATGCCGAGCGGTTCCTGCTTGATGACCTTGAAAAAAATGATTCTATTACTTTTTCAAAATTCATGCGATATGCTGGTATTTCCCGCAATAAAGCGGAAAGTATCCTCGTTAAGTTTTTATTACTGAAGATGCTGGAAATGCACTTTACAGAGAATCAGACTTTTTTTAACTTAAGTCAGTCTGCAAAGCAACCGGAGATTACTTAACTTTGCATTTCATGACGAAACAGATAATCATATCGGCCATAATCTTATTTATTTCAGTACCACTGTTCTCCCAGACAAAACCTGCAGATTCACTGGCACCTGATTCACCTCATTTTTTTCAACCCCGAAAATTCGATTACGGACTGACCCTTGGCTCGGAATTCACCTCTATTTCAGGATTCGGATCGGGGCTGACCACCTATGTAACTCCGCGAATTTCCTATAACATGAGCAAACGGTTTAGTATTGGTGGCGGATTCAGCATCATACAAACAAATTATTTTGGAGCAAAACCCTATTTCCAGAATGAACAGAACGCCTTCAGCAACGGAAATTTCACAAGCGCCATGCTCTTTGTAAGTGGACAATATCTTGTCAATGACCGGCTTACCATTTATGGTTCAGCTTTTAAACAATTTCCAATCACCCAGGATCCTTTACCCTATAATCCGTTCAACCCCGTGTCGAAAAACGGAGCCCAGGGGATTCATTTCAACGTGGGCTATAAAATTGGCAAGAATGTTATGATCCAGGCCGGTTTCCGGTATTCTGAAGGCATGAATCCTTATAATTGCTATAGCAATTACAATGATCCTTTCCATTCAGGGTCTTATATACCGGGCGCTGGATTCGGAAATTGAAAACCCATCACTTGCCCGGAAAATGATCAGCAATATATTGTAATGCTTCACTGATATCCATGGCATTGCTTGATGGTCCTACCCGGATGAAGAATTCCTCATTGAATCCGGGTTGTCTCAGAAACACCGGCCTGCTGCTCTGAAGGCATTGAACAACGCATACCGTCTTCTCTTCCGTTTTTTCAAGGTGGGTCCGGAGGTAACGGCTCACCTCCCTACCGAGGCAGGTCCGGATCAGGGTCCACAGGTGCAGGAGGAATTTGTCCTCATTCACAAACTTATCACTTTCAATTCCTTCGATGGATCCATCATCGCGAACACCGATCAGCAGGGTTCCTCCCTTGGAATTAAGAAATGCTGAAATAGTTTTCAGGCAGGCTCTTTCAACAGCCTGATTCGTTTTTCCAGCCCTGATATCCCAGCGAAGCGTTGATTTAAACTCGATGGCATCTGTTTCTCCCTGGTGGATCATAATGTGCAATTGTTGTCCGACATCGGATTTAAGCCTTGAACATTGAAGGAAATCCATCGCACAGGTCACATCCCTTAAAATAGAATCATATTGAGATTCAGGCTGTATTTTCATCGCAACCAGCCCTTTGGAATATTCAAGCGGACTGATAATCCCTGAACCCAGGATCAATGGCAGAACAAGGCCAGCCTGATGTAGCCCGCTTAAGGCCTGGACCACCACTTTTTGTTCTGCCGGAAGCTGGCTGTAACTCAACTTTAACAGTTCAGGAAAGGGATGTGTTTCAGTATCCTGAAGGTCAACTTCGCCCATGGTCTCATTTACAAAATCGTTGATTGAGTTAATCAGAGCCGACAAAGTGATGAAGGCAAAGGAAAAGAGCCTGTCATCAGCCCTGAAAGGTTGAAAAGTATTTTTATTGGTGGTCTTAATAATGACAAAAGGATCTGTTTTCAATAAAGCGTCCCAGCCCGATTCAAATGGACCATCTCCCTTTTCGACGGTATCTTTTTGATAAGCGAAGAGCATTGAGGCAGAGATCCTGGGGTTATTTTCAATTCCCTGGAATAACAGATCGGTGATGATTAACTGAATTAACCGCTCCGATTCATGCCTGATGGGGTTTCCGCCGGGGGTGAGCAGCGGATTTATTCCCTGAAAAACCTGATAATGGTCATCCTGCTTAATGATATCAAGCAACTCCGGGAATATTTCAAATTTTGCGTTTCTTTCGTAGTCAGTGAACGTATTCATGTTTTTTTAATATAAGGCAAAACTAAAAAATTAATCGCCCGTATCTATGGCAATGAATCAGATGGTCATTCACCATTCCAGCAGCCTGCATGAAGGCATAGCAGATCGTGGTGCCCACGAACTTGAAACCACGATTTTTCAGATCTTTGCTCATCGCGTCCGATTCTTTGGATGAGGCAGGTAGTTCACTCAGGCTTTTCCATTTGTTGGCTATGGGCTTTCCACCAGTGAACTGCCAGATGTAAGCATCAAAGGTTCCGAATTCCTTTTGTACATCCAGGAAAAGTTTTGCGTTATTGATGGTTCCGAGGATTTTTGCCCGGTTTCTGATGATCCCGGCATCAGCCAGGAGACGTTCATAATCCCTTTCCCCATATTCCGCAATCTTCTTTATACTGAATCCATCAAATGCCTTTCTGAAATTCTCCCGCTTATTAAGCACTGTTTTCCAGCTGAGACCGGCCTGGAAGGCATCCAGGACCATAAACTCGAACAACTTCTGATCATCATGCAGGGGTATGCCCCATTCTTCGTCATGATACTTGATCATCAATGGATCGTTGGAGGGCCATGAACAGGAAGGAAGTTCGATCATAGGACAATTTTGAATTACGAATTACGAATGACGAATGACGAAGGTATGAATTTTATGGCTGAACGCCTTGAATATACCTGGACAAATTGAATTTCCTTTTACATCCCGCATAATTCATATACCGGATCATTCCGAATATTTTTCGTTCGCTCCAGGGACGGTCATGGGTTCCGCCGATCGCCCAGGCAATCCCTGTATATCCATTGGGATCACGACCGTCAAGTCCATATTTATCATTCAGATAAATCGCAATGGCCATGGCTTCTTCGGGGGAACGGGTCCATTCCAGTATTTTTTTTGCCCAATACATTCGCATGAAGCCATGCATTTTCCCGGTGGTAACCATTTCTCTTTGCGCTGCGTTCCAAAGGTCGTCATGGGTTAATGATCCTTCAAACTGCCCGACTGTATACAAATACTCACGCACATCATCGCGATGCCTATTCAACGTTTGCTTTGCCCAGGGTTGAAATCCCTTAAACTCATCGTAGTGAGCATTGTGGAGGCAAAAATTATCAGCCAGTTCGCGGCGAACGACCAACTCTTCGAGAAATGCGGTTTTTGACGCAGGGTCTCCGATCGATTTCTTAACCTCAAGTGCAACACGCTGCGCCGAAAGTTGTCCAAAATGCAGGTATGGAGAAAGGTCGGATTGTCCTTTACTGTATGGAATATTGCGTTCTGAATTATAGTTATTTAATCGTTGTCCGGTAAAATTTTCGAGTGCAGCGGTGGCATTGGTTTCACCGGGATGCAACCAATCCACCTCAGGCACATCCTGATCCACCTTCATTGATGACCTGATGCCTGTCCAATCGATTCCAGGTGCGGCGCGACCATCCGGTAAATAAGGATGGTTGAGAAGGGCCGGAAATTCAACCAGGAACCCGGGCAGAAGTTGGTCAACCTTTTTTCTCAGGGTATAAGCTGCGTACTCAGCTTTATTTGAAATAAATCTGGATGGAATTATATTGTGTGCGTCAACTTCATGGAAAGGGACAGGTAACTTTTCTGCTATTTTCTTCTTCCAATCCATCGGAATCCGCAACGGGTTGAAATCGGTGACAAGCAATCCTGCCTCATTTTCAAAAATAAAACGAGGTAGTACCTCCTGTGGAGAACCCTGTAAAAGGTAAAATGGAATATTGAATTTTGCCAATTTCTCAGCCACAATTGTAAGTCCCCTCATCAGGAAACCATACTGCCTGGAAGTGGCCCCCAGGAAGCCTGGGACAAGACAAAATACCACCACCAATGGCTGATGCAATGCAAGTGCACGTTCCTGTGCATAGAGCAGGGCCCAGTTATCAATCACCCGCTGGTCACGCTGCATCCAGTAGATGACACAACCAGGTACTTCAGGGATGGTGTTGAGTGAAAAGATCCGCCGGTTATCTGTCATGGAATTATGAAGACTTTCATATGATGGTTTCGAATGGGAATTTAAAAGTATTAAAAAACCCGAAAGAGAATTGCATTTTCTTTCGGGTTTTGGCGGAGAGACAGGGATTCGAACCCTGGGACCTCCTTACGGGGGTCAACGGTTTTCGAGACCGCCCCATTCGACCGCTCTGGCATCTCTCCGGAAAATGGGAGTGCAAAAATAGGAAGTATTTGGTTACGGATATCGAATTTGGTGTTTAATTTTTTAAACGGTAATACAATTGATTGGTTCTTGATCATGCCACTATCACTCGTTGTTAGGATTTTCCTGCTGGTAGGTCTTGTACCTGAGAAAAAAGAACAGGGAAATTCCGCTTAAAACACTGAATATACCACCTGCAAGGAGCAGTGCGGTTGAAAGGCCGTACCGGTCGGTGATGAGCCCGTAAAGGGGAGCAAGAAGTGCAAACAGGGCACGGATAATGAAATTCCGGACGGACAGGACGGTTGCGCGGGTTTCGGAAGAGGTGATCTTGTTGACGTAATACCGGAGGGTGGGTGTTGCAAGTCCGCGGGCCATATAAAATCCGAGCAAAAGTGCAAAACCGGCAGCCATTCCGGCAAAGGACAACCCGACATATCCTGTAAGCAGAACGGCCGTGAACAGCATAACCGTGCGCCTCGGCCCCAGGCCCGATTCAATGCGCCAGGCATAGAAAGCGACCAATCCGACCGAAAGATTGAGTACGGCCCATGCAACGCCAAAGAGGGAAACCTTCAGACCGGACTGGATAAAGAACGGCTGGGCAAACCAGGCCATGGTGAGGGTTGAAACGCCCGTCACAGCCGAGAACATGGTATTCCAGAAAAGCCTGCGGTCACTGTGCATCACTTTCATGATGATCGAGGCGATGTCGCGCAATCCGGGTTTCGCGATGTTGCCGTGAATGGGTGGTTCGCGGAGTGAAAAGGCTGCGGGGATGGCAAGAAAGGCAATTCCCGTCTGAAAAAAATAGGGTGTCCTCAGGGAGATGACGGCAATCAGGCCGCCGATGATCCCGGCTGCGGCCTCGGCAAAATTGCCAAACGATGAGATCCGTCCTTCGTAGCGTGTATATTTATCTTTGGCTCCAGCTGAGGCCAGCGAATCGTATAGCATGGCCGAATCGGCGCCCGACACAAGACTCATTCCGACGCCAAGGATCACCTCAGCCACCATAAACTGCCAGAAACCTGTGGAAGTGCTGTAGATCAGGTAGCCGGCAAAACCAATAAACGATCCGGTCACCAGACTTATTTTACGGCTGGTTGCATCGGCAAAATAGCCCGTAGGGATTTCAAGGAGCATCAGCGTGACTGAGTAGATGGCCTGCAGCGTAAATATATCCTGCATCGTCAGTCCATTCGATTTATAGAAGAGCACAATGATTGGCATCACCAGGTTCATCCACTTGGCCACCTTGATCAGGTAGAGGGCAGAAAGATTCCGTTGCAGTGAAAATGACATATCAGGAAATAAAAAAGCCTGTGGAAACGCTCACAGGCCAATTCAACTGGCGGAGAAAGAGGGATTCGAACCCCCGGATCCTTGCAGATCAACGGTTTTCAAGACCGCCGCAATCGACCACTCTGCCATTTCTCCGAGAGCAAAAGTACACATATTTTGGAAACTGCCAAAATTAACGCGCCTTTCACCGTGCCCATTTCACCCTTTCTATCGTACAATTTGACGATTTTCCTTGCAATTTCAGCGAGTCACCGTTATCTTTGTGAATTCACAAAACCACTGTTTTACTAAAAACATTCATGATATGAAAAAGCTTTTTTTGGGTGTATTCATTTTTATCCTGGCCTTCACCACCATCACCTCTCAGGCCAGAAACCTGTGGGCCTTCCTCTCCTATGCTACTTTTAACTCACCCGAAGGACCCTATGTCGAAACCTACCTCTCCATTGCAGGGAACAGCGTGAAATTCGTAAAGAAAGACAACGGGAAGTTCCAGGCAACAGTCAATATTTTGCTGACTTTTAAGCAGAACAATGAGATCAAGGCATTTAAAAAATATGAATTGAACAGCGCTGAGATTGAAGATACGACAAAAACGAACTTCAATTTCGTGGACCAACAGCGGATACCCATCCCCAATGGCACCTACGATTTTGAAATCCAGCTGGCTGATAAAAACAAGGAGGCTGCGCCTTTACCTTACGACCAGTCCATCGTAATCGACTTCCCGTCGGACAAAGGATCGTTTTCAAGCATTGAACTCGTTAAATCCTATAAAAAATCTGAAACAGCCAACACGCTTACAAAAAGCGGGTTCGACCTGGTTCCATACACCTATACATTTTTTCCGGAGAACGAATCGAAAATGACCTTTTATTGTGAATTGTACAATATGAACAAGGTCAGTGATGCGAATCAAAAATTTCTGCTGACCTATTACCTTGAATCCTTTGAAAGCAATTTGAAACTCGCGGATTATGCCCGGAGTAAAAAAGAAAGTCCGAAGGAGGTCAATGTACTGCTGTCGGAAATCGCCATTGATAACCTGGCGTCAGGGAATTACAACCTCGTTGTGGAAGCCAGGAACCAGCAGAATGAACTGGTCGCATCGAAAAAAATATTTTTCCAGCGAATGAATCCCAAGGCAAAGATGTCTCTGAACGATATCGCCTCTACCGAGATTGCCAATACTTTCGCCGAAAAAATAACCAATGCTGATTCCCTGAGGGAGTTTATCAACAGCACTTATCCCATCGCCACAGGGATTGAGAAATCATTTATCAGGGAATCGCTGAAAAAAGCTGACCTACCAACCCTGCAGCGATTTTTATACAGCATGTGGCTGCAACGCGATCAGAACCATCCTGAACTGGCCTGGAATTTTTATAAGGAACAGGTAAATAAGGTCCAGGTAAATTTCGGAACCCCCGTTAAAAAAGGTTATCAGACTGACCGCGGGCGCGTTTACCTTGAATATGGCCCCCCGAATACGAGAAGCACACAGTATAGCGAGCCCAGCAATTACCCTTATGAAATCTGGCAATATTATACATTGAACAACAACCAGCGTAACAGGAAGTTTGTTTTTTATTCGCCCGATATGGTTACCAGCGATTTTATCCTGTTACACTCCGATGCAACCGGTGAAATTATCAACCAACGCTGGAAAATTGATCTGCGCAACCGTATTTACTCAACCCTTGACCTGCAGGACACCCAGGTTATTCAGTCGTGGGGAGATATGGAACAGGATTATTGGGATCTCCCTAATTAATTAAAAATTAAAAATTAAAAATTTCCTGCTCAATATTCATAATTTTACGGCGGAGAATGCATGGCACGTTGGTACGTTACGATGCATTTACGAATATTGTAAATTTCTTCGTAGTTTTTAATTTTTAATTTTTTATTGATGCGTGTGGCTGTTATCATATTGAACTGGAATGGCAGGAGGTATCTTGAACAGTTTTTGCCAACATTGATCCAATACAGCAGGGAGGCAGCAGAAATCATTGTTGCCGACAACGCATCGTCAGACGACTCCGTTTCATTTTTAAAATCTACCCATCCGGGCATCAGGATTATTCAGAATCCCTCCAATGAAGGCTTTGCCAGGGGGTATAATCTTGCCCTCAGGCAGGTTGAAGCAGACTATTACATCCTGCTGAACTCCGATATTGAGGTCACTGAAAACTGGATTACACCTGTTATTGAGCTCATGAAGCAGGATGAAATGATCGCCGCATGCCAGCCAAAAATCAGGTCGTTCCACGAACCTAAAAAATTTGAGTATGCAGGAGCTGCCGGTGGTTTCATTGATAAATACGGTTATCCTTTTTGCCGTGGAAGAATTTTCCAGGCTATTGAAGAGGATCATGGTCAGTATGATGAAATCAGTGAAATATTTTGGGCAACCGGCGCATGCATGTTCGTAAAGGCCGATGTTTTTCATAAAATGGGCGGACTGGATGATGATTTCTTTGCCCACATGGAGGAGATTGATTTTTGCTGGCGCCTCAAGAACAATGGATATAAAATCATGTATTGCCCATTCTCCACTGTATTCCATATTGGCGGTGGCACTCTGCCAAAGGTCTCATGGAGAAAAACCTACCTGAATTTCCGCAACAATTTCTTCCTGCTGTACAAAAACCTTCCCGACGATCGCCTGTTTAAGGTGTTTGCTGTCAGGATGTTCCTTGACGGGATTGCGGCAATGAAATTTCTTTTTCAGGCTGGCTTTAAAGATTTCTGGGCTGTGACAAGGGCCCATATGAGTTTTTACCGGTCGTTCGGGAGAACTAAGCAAAAACGCAAATTACTGAAGCACGGATCCATGCACGATGTATATGGTAAAAACATCGTGGTGGAATACTATCTGAAGGGAAAAAGAAAATTTTCTCAGCTTAACCAGGCAAAATTCTATTCCGACTAGTGATCAGCATCATTTTGTGATCAGGCTTTCAATCGCAAGCCGGTATGAATCCAACCCGAATCCAATAATACTTCCTTTCACATAGGCCGCCAGGAATGAGGTATGCCGGAATGGCTCCCGGGCAAAAGTGTTGGAAATATGAACCTCAACCACAGGAGTGGTTATGGATTTTATCGCATCGGCAATGGCAATGGAGGTATGGGTATAGGCGCCCGCATTGATAATGATGCCATCGTAGAGAAACGCTGCTTTTTGAATGGCATTGATCATTTCACCTTCAACATTACTCTGGAAGTATTCGATGGAGATCTCATGGTAATGCTTTCGCAATTTCTTCAAATAGATTTCAAAGGGCTGTGTCCCGTAAACATCAATTTCCCTGGTTCCAACCAGATTCAGATTCGGACCATTGATAATTAATAACTTCATGAAGCAGTATTTAAGTACAAAGGTAAAGTAAAAAGCTAATTTTTACCTGTTTTGCATTTCGCAATTTTGTATTTTTGCCCCGATACTTCTCCAAAGGGGGTGCCTCAATACAAGGGCTGAGATTATACCCCATTAACCTGATCCGGATAATGCCGGCGTAGGAAAAATTGAATGATCATGAAAAGTTCTGTATTAACAATGCTTTTGGGGTTGTTCCTATGGACTGGAACATCATCCGCCCAGGTCACCCTCAACGGAAAAATTGTAGATAAACTGGAAAAAAAACCACTGGCCGGGGCACACATTTCGCTTACCCCCCAATCCCTATCGGCTATTTCAGATGAATCTGGTTCCTTTCTCATTTCACATCTTAAAAAAGGGAGCGCCCAACTGACCGTCTCCTTTGTCGGATTTAAAACTGAAAAAAGGATCCTGGACATTCGCCGGGACACCACCATAAACATTGAGTTGGATGGAACCATCCTGATGGGCGATGAGGTGAACATCATTGCTACCCGGGCCCATGACAAGTACCCGACAGCCTATTCATCCATCTCAAACAAGGAACTGGGCAGGGCCAATCTGGGCAAGGATATCCCCTACCTGCTCCAGGCGACCCCTTCGACTGTGGTAACCTCCGATGCGGGAAATGGTGTCGGCTATACCGGGATTAGCATCAGGGGAACCGATCTCACCCGCATCAATGTCACAGTGAACGGTATTCCCCTGAATGACCCCGAATCGCAGGGTGTTTGGTTTGTCGATCTGCCTGACCTGGCTTCTTCAACAGAAAACATTCAGATCCAGCGGGGAGTGGGGACATCAACCAACGGGGCCGGCGCATTTGGCGCTTCCATCCATTTCCTGACATCCGACCTGCACCAGGATCCTTATGGGGAGTTGGATATCTCAGGAGGTTCGTATAACACCTTTAAAACCACCCTGCATTTCGGGACGGGTTTAATGGCCGGTAAATTCAGTGTCGACGGCCGCCTCTCCTACATTCATTCAGACGGCTACATCGACCGTGCTTTTTCAAATCTCAAATCCTACTATCTGTCGGGCGGGTATTATGGAAAGAATACAACCATCAGGCTCATTACATTTTCAGGCTTTGAACAGACCTACCAGGCCTGGGAAGGGGTTCCAAAAGACTCGCTGGCCACAAACCGCACCTACAATCCTGCAGGTGAATATACCGACAAAAGTGGGAAGATTGCCTATTATGACAATCAGACCGACAACTATCAACAGGACAATTACCAGCTGATCTTTTCGCAGCAGCTGGCCAAAAACTGGAACTTCAATGCCGCCTTGCACTTTACGAAAGGAAGGGGATATTATGAAAATTATAAGCAAACCGCGTCGTTTTCAGCCTACGGATTAAATGATGTAATTATAGGAAACGATACCATTTTAACAACTGATCTTATCAACCGTAAATTGATGGATAACGATTTCTATGGAATGACCTTTTCAAGCAATTATTCCATCCCCGATAAACTTAAAATTACCATGGGCGGAGCATGGAACCGATATTACGGCAGGCACTTCGGGAAGGTAATCTGGGCTGAATATGCATCAAACGGAACCAATGACAGGAATTGGTATTCGAATACAGGATTGAAGAAAGATTTTAATATTTATCTTAAAGGGATATACACCGTCATCAAAAAATTAAATCTTTTTGCCGATCTTCAATATCGTCACGTCAATTATAAAATGGAAGGAACCCTTGATGATCTTCGCCCATTGGACCAGCTTCACGATTTTAACTTTTTCAATCCGAAATGCGGAATATTCTTCGAGCTTAATAAAAAAAATGACCTTTATTTTTCCTTTGGCATTGCGAACCGGGAGCCCAGCCGTAACAACTATAAAGATGCCAGCCCCGACCGCATGCCGGTCAATGAGACCCTGTTCGATTATGAATTGGGATACACCTGTAAACTTGACAACTTTACAGCTGGTGCCAATGTATATTACATGCATTACAACAACCAGCTTGCGTTAACAGGTGAAATCAACAATGTGGGAGAGGCCATCATGGTGAATGTACCCCATAGTTACCGTGCCGGGGTTGAATTATCCGCAGCCATCAGGCTCTTTCAAAACAAACTGCAATGGTCTTTAAATGCTACTTTCAGCATGAACAAGATCCGGAATTTCACGGAATATGTTGATGCATACGATGCCGACTGGAATCCGGTTGGCCAGGATACCATTTATCACGGAGAAACTGACCTGTCATTTTCTCCCAATGTAATCGTCGGAAGCATTATTACATATAACCCGATTCAGCAGCTTTCATTCAGTCTCCAATCAAAATATATCGGTCGGCAGTATATTGACAACACCAGCACAAAAAGCCGTTCGCTTGCCGGCTATTTCGTGAATGGGGTAACCGCAATGTATACCATCAGGACCAAACTTTTCAAAGAGATCGGGATCAACCTGACCGTCAACAACCTCTTCAATCAAAAATATGAGACCAATGGCTGGGTCTACCCATATTACCTGGGCGGAGCGTACCAGGAGGTAAACGGGTATTTCCCGCAGGCGCCTGTCAACTTTCTTTGCGGAATTTCATTTAAGCTTTGACAACCTGAATTTCTCCTTCGTGTTTTCACTTTGGCATTTGCCAAAAAATTGGTAAACTTGCAGTTAATTCGCCCGGATGATCATTAAAACACGTTTTATGAAAAATTTACTTTTTAAATCACTTGTGATAACGGGATTAATTCTGCTGGGATATCCTGTTTTCAGTCAGCAAACAACGGTGGACCTGACAACCCCGCTGGCAGTAGATCCGAATGTAAAAATCGGCAAACTTGACAACGGACTTGTCTATTATATCAGGCAGAATAAAAAGCCGGAAAAACGGGTCGAATTAAGGTTAGTGGTCAATGCAGGTTCCATTCTCGAAAACGATGATCAGCAGGGACTTGCACATTTCACGGAACACATGAACTTCAACGGGACCAGGACCTTCCCAAAAAACGAACTCATTGATTTTCTCCAGAAGACAGGGGTTCGGTTTGGTGCCGATATCAATGCCTACACCGGTTTTGACGAAACGGTATATATGCTGCAACTTCCTACGGATGACACATCGCTGGTTGAGAAGGGATACCGCGTGCTGGAAGACTGGGCACATTATGCCCTGCTCGATGGGAAAGAGATCGACAAGGAGCGTGGCATCATTGTGGAAGAGTGGCGGCTCGGCCTGGGAGCGCAGGACAGGATGATGAAGAAATTTCTGCCAGTAATTTTAAAAGATTCGCGTTATGCAACCAGGATTCCGATTGGAAAAGTTGAGATTATAGAAAATTTCAAGCATGAGACCCTGCGGGATTTTTATCACGACTGGTACCGTCCTGATTTACAGGCAGTCGTGGTGGTTGGGGACATCAACCCAAATGAAGCCGAAGCACAAATCAAAGCGCATTTTGGCAATTTGAAGAATCCTCCGGCAGAGAAAGAGAGAGTAAATTATGATCTTCCTGATAACGCCGATCCGCTGATTGCCATCACCACCGACAAAGAGGCAACTGACAATTATGTGATGATGTTTTATAAGCATCCCCTGGCTTCTGATAAAAATCTCGGGGATTTCCGGGAGAAGGTTCTGGCCGAACTGTATACCGGGATGCTCAATAACCGCCTCAATGAAATTACCCAGAAACCGGAATCTCCTTTCGTGTTTGCCGGATCGGGTTACGGAAGGTTCCTTGCCAGAAACAAGGATGCCTACATAATCAATGCGATGGCAAAAGAGAGCCAGATCGATAAAAGTCTGGAACTTCTGATTGCTGAAAATGAACGTGTTAAACGTTTCGGGTTCACCCAGACGGAACTTGACCGGCAGAAAGAGGAGATATTAAGCCAGTATGAAAAAGCCTCAAAAGAATCTGACAAGACTGAATCGGCTGAATTTTGCGGTGAATACGTAAGCAACTATCTGTCAGGCGATGCCATTCCCGGGGCACAGAAAAGGTTCAAATACCTGAAAAATTTATTACCGGATGTCAGGATTGATGACATTAATGCACTGGCAAAAAAATGGGTAACCGACAACAACATGGCCCTTGTCATCATGGCTCCCGAAAAGGAAAATGTCAAGGTCCCAACCCATGATGAGGTACTTGATATCATCAGCCAGTCAAAGACAATTCCTTTACAGCCTTACGTGGATAACTTCAGGGAGGAGCCCCTTGTAAAAGAGGTTCTTAACCCTGGAAAAATCACCGAACGAAAAGAAAACAAGGAGTTGGGTTTCACGGAACTGAAATTGTCAAATGGGATGTCGGTTGTGTTAAAGCCTACAAACTTCAAAAATGATGAGATCCTCCTATCGGCATACAGCCCTGGCGGCAGTTCACTGGTCCCGGACAGGGAGTTCATGTCGGCCAATTATACATCACAGGTGATCGATATGAGCGGGATCGGCAGTTTTGATAATGTGGAGCTTCAGAAGAAAATGAAAGGCAAGAACCTTCAGGTTACCCCTTATATCGACGATATAAAGGAGGGATTCACCGGGAACAGTACGCCCAAGGATTTTGAAACCATGATGCAGGTGGTTTATCTCTATTTTGAACAGCCGCGAAAGGATACCACCGCCTTCAAGGCCTTCATGTCGCAGATGGAAAACCAGATGAAATTCATGAAGAGCAGTCCCATCATGACTTTTTATGATACCCTTTTTAAAGTTGTTTATCCGGGGTACAAACGAATGGTGATATTCCCTACGCCAGCCCAGCTTAATGAAGTCAAACTCGATGAGATTTTTAAAATTTACAAGGAGCGGTTTGCTGATGCCGGTGAATTCAAGTTCTTCCTGGTCGGGAATTTCTCGGTCGACTCCATCTCTCCGCTGATAGAAAAGTATTTTGGGAGTCTCCCTGCGCTGAACCAAAATGAAACATGGAAAGACACTTCGCCCCGGTTTGCCGATGGCACCACCAACCTCACTGTTTATAAGGGAACTGATCCTCAGAGCATGGTTGGACTGGTCATGTCGGAAAAGATTGACTGGAATGAAAAAAATGTGCTCTGCCTGAACATGATCAAGGAGATCCTCAGCATTAAGCTTATTGAAGTGATCCGTGAACAGATGAGCGGCGTCTATTCTCCCCAGGTGATGCTGAACCTCGATCAGTATCCTAAACCAACCTTTCAACTGATGGTTATGTTCGGATGTTCACCAAAGACAGCAGATAAATTGACCAAAGCTGTATTTGGAGTGATAAAAAAAATACGAAAAAACGGACCAACTGCAGTTGATCTGAAAAAAGCGCAGGAAGCGATGATCAGGGTCAGGGAAACCAACATGGAAAAGAATGATTTCTGGCTGAAAAAACTTGAATCAGTCTATTTCAACCATGATTCACCACAATCGGTCACAACCTATAATGACCGGGTGAATGCGATCACAACAGAGGATCTGAAAAAAACTGCTGCTGATAATTTCAAACCTGACCATTATGTTCGGGTAGTGCTGATGCCCGAGAAAAAATAGATGGAGAAATCGGTCAACATACGTAACAAACGGGCTTCGCACGAGTATTTTCTTGTCCAGGAGATCACCGCTGGTATCATGCTTACGGGAACTGAGATCAAATCAATCAGGGATGGCACGGCCTCTCTCGGAGATGCCTATTGCACTTTTACAGGAGAAGAGCTGTTCGTCAGGAATATGCACATTACCGAATATTCACTGGGAACCCATTATAACCATGAACCGAAACGAGACCGGAAGCTTTTACTGACCAAACGGGAATTAAAAAAGCTGGCAGTCAAGGTAAAGGAAAGGGGATTTACCATCATCCCGGTATTGCTGTTCATCAATGAAAAAGGGCTGGCCAAACTTACCATTGCCCTGGCCCGCGGAAAGCACTCCTATGATAAAAGGGAGACGCTGAAACAAAAAGATATGAAGCGTGAGATGGAGAGGCATGACTAATGACCAATTACCAATTACCAATGACGAATGATTAATTAGTGACATTATACCTATACTTATGAGAGAACGAATTCTGTTGATATCGATCATTTTAACTTCACTTGTTCTTTCAAACTCCTTATTTTCCCAGGATGTAAAGAAATCACCGGTAAAAGAGGTCAAGGTGAAATGGTATTCCTTTGAAGATGCCTATGCCCTGAATAAAAAGAAGCCGAAGAAAATATTTGTTGATGTTTTTACTGAATGGTGCGGCTGGTGCAAAAAAATGGATGCCGAAACCTTTGCCAACCCGGTGATCGCCGACTACATGAACGAACATTTTTATTGCGTAAAGCTTGATGCCGAGCGAAAGGACACGATCATTCTTGACGGGATGAAACTTGTCAATCCGAACCCTGCGGTCAAGCGAAGTACCCATCAGCTGGCAAATGAGTTACTGCGCGGCCAGATGTCGTACCCCTCTTATGTTTTCCTCAACGAGAAAGGCCAGTCCATTTCAGTTGTGCCGGGATTTCACAAGGCCAAAGAGTTTGAGGTGATCCTCTCCTACTTTGGAAGCGATGCCTATCTGCAAAAAAAATTCGAGGATTATAACGCTGGTTTTCAGGGCAGCATAGAATAAAAAAAGGCTGCCTGAGCAACCTTTTCCGGGTGGAAGATGGGGCTTGAACCCACGACCTATAGATCCACAATCTATCGCTCTAACCAACTGAGCTACGACCACCATGTAATCGTTTGCAAAATTAGTAAAAAAAACAGATATGCCAAATCACATTTTATCCTTTCCGGATGTTCAATAGAAAGGAGATCGATATCAACTCGGGTTCCCCCGGTTCACTGGCTTGGATGAAATTCAAAAAAAACAGACTTGGGTTCGGATCCCTGATTTTTATCCTGCTCACCCTGCTGGTTGCCTTCCTGGGATATCTTATCACCCCTGATTCAACGCCATACGCAAATGACCAGTATCTTGAACTGGGGCTGAAAAAACCCGGCTTCACTGTGTTGATGCTGCCGGTTAAAGATTTTCTGCCAATCCATAAGCAGAATCTATTTAAGACGATGATCTCAGGAAAAAAAAGTGACGTTCAGTACTTTCCCATCCGCTCTTTTTCAATAAAAAACAACCAGATGCATTTTATTGAATTTGGCGACCTTCCCGGAGAAGCCGGCCTGGTTCAAATGATACCGGCTAATCAAACCGGTCAACCTGTAAAAAGGACTTTCTGGCTTGGCACTGACCGGTTCGGTCGCGATTACCTCAGCCAGCTTATGATCGGTACCCGGGTAAGTCTTTCTGTTGGCTTGATCTCGGTCGTGATTTCACTGGTGATTGGTATTTTCATCGGGGCCATTGGCGGGTACTATCGCGGCTGGGTCGATAACCTTATTATGTGGCTCATCAATGTGGTGTGGTCCATTCCGACGCTGCTCCTGGTGATTGCCATCACCTTTGCTTTGGGAAAAGGTTTCTGGCAGGTATTTATCGCCGTTGGTCTGACCATGTGGGTGGAAGTGGCCAGGGTCGTGCGCGGACAAATTTTAAGTATTCGCGAAAAGGAATATGTTGAGGCAGCCAGGGCCCTGGGTTTTTCAGACCTGCGCATCATTTTTTACCATATTCTCCCGAATGTCATGGCTGCCGTCATCGTTATTTCAGCCGCCAATTTTGCTTCGGCCATCCTCATGGAAGCCGGGTTAAGTTTCCTTGGTCTGGGTGTGCAACCTCCCGTCCCATCATGGGGATCGATGATCAAGGAGAATTATGGGTATATCGTTCTTGATTATGCCTACCTGGCTGTACTGCCCGGCCTCGCCATTATGACCATGGTTCTTGCCTTCATGCTGATGGGCAATGCGTTACGCGACGCGTTGGATGTACGGATGTCGGAGGTCTAATACCGGATTGGCTTGGATTCCATACTACCACAATGCGCAGGTCCCTTATTTTTACACACGCCCTTATTGAAAAATAATTTTACGGAGCAATAAAAATCAAGCCCTGTAAAATTGCTTATATGAAGAAAGCCGCCGATCTTTTCTGTTCCGATGGTAACACCATAAATTCTCATGGCCAAACCGATCCGGGCGAGCGACCAGTCGTACAGCGAGATGGGCATGCTTACTTCAAACATCCGGGTTTCATAGCGGGGAGTAATGGAAAATTCTGCAGGTCTTGACAGGGAACCTTTCGCCAATGGGAAACCATATATGAGGCTCGCATTGACATACCATGCTTTACGAAGATGGTAATCAAACTGTACACTCAATGCTGAAGGCAACCAGAGCATAAATTTATCTCCCGTATAGGCCGAGGTCTTGTCCCCATAAAATTTATAGCTGATCGTGTCAAGCAACTGGTTAATATTTCTGAAATTCATTTTGGTTATTCCCTCCCAGTAAGAACTGCGGTTATCAATCCTCATCTTAACCGCGTTGTTGTTGAACCATATTCCCCCGATGTCAATCAGGGCAACACCAATCCTGTAGATATAATCTTCATACGGCTGGGCACACAGGGAACTGTAATAATCGTTCTGTTGCCAACGGGCAAGCCGCTGATACGTTACGCCTATGTCAAACCCAAAACCACCTCCCTTAAACAGTGGCTCAAGATTGGCCTGATTGACATTGTAGTTTACCGGCAGAGCGATTCCAATGTCTGCATCAAGATTATTAAACCTGACACTTGTATCGTTCGTAACAACATAATCCAGCTGGCGGGAGGCCAGATACATTCCTCCGACTCCCAGCAACCGTTTAACTGAAATGCCGGCCGACCATCGATGAAAACCTCTGGAGTTAAATGAATAGGCATAACAAAGGCCTACTTCTCCCCATGCCATTGCAGAAACCGTAATTTGCTTATTGTCAACATAGTTTATATTCTGCTGTGGTTGATAGTTAAGTCCAAGGTAAGCAAAGTTCGCCAAGTCATACGGAATGTTGTGCAATGATGAAACCGACCGGAAGCTGGTAGTGAGGGCAAAAGCATGATGGTGCCAGATAAGCATAGCCCCCGGCCCATTCAATCTGGCATTGACGAACACATTTTTATTCCTGGTATTATCATAACGATAAAATGGACGAAGCTCAATTGAATCATATTCTATATGCATGGGCAATTCATAGCCTGCCTTGAAGAAGTTGGTGAACTTATAATCCGATTTGGACATATAAAGTGCATTGTTCTCAAAGAAAAGATCAAGTCCGGTCAGCTGAAGATCGAGGTAGGTTTTCGAATTATGAAGGGCGCTTGGGTTAACCTGTACACTATTTACTCCCGAATAGTTCCCCAGGGTGGTTCCAAGCATCTCCTGCGCCATCATGGTTTGATGCATGACCAGGCAAAAAGAGAGTACCGCCACTAAGCGTCGAACATTCATGGTGTGAACTTATTTTCGGAGTAAATAAAGATGGGAAAGTTGTCCTGGATATCGGTATTTATAAAGATTTAAAACGAAAAGAGTGATAAAATATTTCAATTTGCTACTTTTGCAGTCTAATTTAAAACTCAACTTATGTCAACCATTGCTTTACACGGAACACCTATAAATACAATCGGGATACTTCCCAAATCAGGAGAAATTGCACCTGATTTCCTATTAACCAAGACAGATCTTTCCGATGTTACGTTGTCTGCTTATCAGGGAAAATCAATTATTATAAATATTTTTCCAAGTCTTGATACGGCTGTTTGCGCTACTTCCGTCAGAAAATTCAATGCTGAAGCCCAGAAACTCCCCGACACGGTGGTTTTATGCATTTCAAAAGATCTCCCTTTTGCCCATGCCCGCTTTTGTGCAACAGAGGGTTTGGAAAATGTCATTCCCCTGTCAGAATTGCGCAATACCAACTTCGGAAAGGATTGGGGTGTTTTAATCACCGATGGACCACTGGCCGGAGTTTTTTCACGGGCTGTGGTAGTGCTTGATAAAAAAGGGAAGGTCATTTACGCTGAACAGGTGCCCGACATCGTTCAGGAACCCAATTATGAGGCAGCATTGGCTTCGTTGAAATAACGATCCAAAAAAAGTGTAACTTTGCAGTCCTTTTTTAAAAGGAGATCCTCCATGCGGGTGTGGCGTAATTGGTAGCCGCGCAAGACTTAGGATCTTGTGCCTTCGGGCGTGGGGGTTCGAGTCCCTTCATCCGCACAATTTATTAATTATCAACCAATACTATTGATTGCATGAATGTTTCCAAAGAAAGTACCGGTGAACTGACCGCCCTGCTTAAAATTGAGATTGGACCGGCTGATTATGCGCAGGCCATTGAAAAACAAATTTCAGATTACAAGCGGAAAGCTAACATTCCCGGCTTCCGCCCGGGCCATGTTCCAACCGGTCTGATTAAAAAAATGTATGGCAAAGCCATCCTGGCTGATGAGGTGAACAAACTCATCTCCGACAGCCTGATGAATTACATAAAAGATGAAAAACTTGATATCCTCGGGAACCCGCTGCCGAATATGGAAAAAAATTCGGTTATAGATTTTGAAAACCAGGACAGTTTTGAATTCTATTTTGATCTGGGTCTTACCCCCGAATTCACCATCCCGGCCGATAAGGAACTTGGCATCGAAAACTATACCATTCTTGTTGACGACGAGATGGTAAACAAATATATTGAAGATACACGCAAGCGGTTTGGGAAACCAATTCCAACCGGATCAGCTGACGCAGAAGTTGCAGATAAAACCACTGAGGAAGGGGATGCGAAAGTAACAAAGGAACCTGCCGTTGAACCGGCAGAGATGAATCCCGACTTTTTCAACCAGGTTTATCCTGGCCTTGACCTTCAAACTGAGGAAGATTTCAGGGAACAGGTCAGAAAAGATGCATCCATGAACTTTTCAGCTGAAACCGACAAACTCCTGTTCAACCACATTACAGAAGCCCTGGTTAAGCATACGGAAATGACTTTACCGGATGAATTTCTGAAACGCTGGCTGGTCGAACACAATGAAGGTAAATACACCCCGGAGGAAATAGAAAAAAACTATTCATCCTTTGCCGATTCGATGAGATGGCAACTGATTGAAAACAAGCTGATCAAGGAAAATGGTATTGAGGTGAAGGATGAGGATATCCGCAACTACATCAGTACTTATATGTTGCGCCAGGTAAACATGGGTGAAATGGACCCTGAGATGAAAAAAAGATACGATTCCATCATCGATACCTTCATGCAGAACAAGGAGCAGGTGCAGCGGATCAACGATCAGTTGTACAACGGGAAGCTGATGGATTACTTTAAGAGCACCCTCACATTTACACCCAAAGAGGTAACGTATGATGAATACATCAAATTAGCCTCAGCCATGCATCAGCATGACCATGACCACGAGCATGACCACGAGCATGACCACGAACATGACCACGAACATGACCACGAACACGAACACGATCACGATCACGGACACGATCACGGACATACGCATTGATGAATTATTAAAATTTTATAATCATGGACGAATTTTCGAAATATGCAATTGGTCACAAAGGCATCAGCAGCCTGACCCTTGCGAAGTACAAATCAATTTCAGCAAACTACATCTCCCCTACCATCATTGAAGAGCGGCAGCTGAACATCGCCACCATGGACGTTTTTTCACGTCTTATGATGGACCGTATCATATTCCTGGGAGTTCCCATTGACGACTATGTTGCCAATATCATCCAGGCCCAGTTGCTTTTCCTTGAATCAGTTGATTCCAAAAAGGATATTCAGATCTATCTGAACACCCCCGGCGGATCAGTTTATGCAGGTCTGGGAATATACGATACCATGCAGTATATAAACCCGCATGTAGCAACAATCTGTACCGGTATGGCCGCATCTATGGGAGCAATCCTTTTATGCGCCGGTGAAAAGGGAAAGAGAACGGCCCTGAAGCATTCACGCATCCTGATCCATCAGCCGATGGGCAGTGCTGAAGGACAGGCGTCGGATATTGATATCACGGCCAGGGAGATCCAAAAGCTAAAGAAAGAATTGTATGAGATCATCTCCCTTCATTCCGGTCAAAGCTACAAACGGATCCTGAAAGATGCCGACCGTGACTACTGGATGACCAGCCAAGAGGCCCTTGCCTACGGAATGATCGATGAAATTCTGGTTCGCTCAAAAAAGGAAAATTAACATACCCCCATGGCCAAGTCTGTTGAAAAATGTTCTTTCTGCGGTCGCGAGAAAAATGAAACTAAAGTTCTGATTACCGGTCTCGAAGGACACATTTGCGATGCCTGTGTACAGCAGGCCCAGGTGATCCTTCAGGAAGAGCTGGCTTCGGCTAAACAAAAAGAGATCCCTGATTTCAAGTTGCTTAAGCCAGTGGAGATTAAAAAGCACCTGGATCAGTACGTCATCGGACAGGATGAAGCAAAACGGGTGATCGCAGTGGCGGTTTATAACCATTACAAAAGGATCATCCACGCAAAGGCAGTGAAAGATGATGAGGTGGAAATCGAAAAATCAAACATTGTCATCGTAGGAGAAACCGGTACCGGTAAAACCCTGCTTGCCCGAACCATTGCAAAATTGCTCAATGTCCCCTTCTGTATTGCTGATGCCACAGCACTCACTGAGGCCGGTTATGTTGGTGAGGATGTCGAAAGCATTCTTTCACGGCTCCTCCAGGTGGCTGATTTCAACCTGGAAGCTGCTGAACGGGGAATTGTCTTCATCGACGAGATTGATAAAATCGCCCGCAAGGGTGATAATCCATCGATAACGCGGGATGTGAGCGGTGAAGGGGTCCAGCAGGCTCTTCTGAAGATGCTGGAAGGATCGATCGTCAATGTGCCTCCACAGGGTGGCAGAAAACATCCTGAGCAGAAAATGATACAGATCAACACCCAGAATATTCTTTTCATCACGGGTGGTGCCTTTGATGGCATTGAAAAAAAAATATCCAACCGGCTCCAAACGAATAAAATCGGGTATAAGATCGACAAAAAACGTGAGAATATTGACAAGGACCACATCCTTCAATACATTACCCCTGTGGATCTCAAGGCCTTTGGACTTATCCCCGAACTGGTTGGCCGACTGCCCATTGTAACCTACATGCACACCCTTGACCACCAGACACTCCGGCGGATTCTTACCGAGCCAAAAAATTCCCTTATCAAGCAGTACACCAAATTATTTGAGTTGGATAACATCAAGGTGACTTTTGATGATGAGGCACTGGATTTTGTTGTGGAAAAATCCATAGAGTTCAAGCTTGGCGCCAGAGGACTGCGTTCAATCCTGGAAGGAGTTATGACTGATGCCATGTTTGAGCTCCCGTCAAAAACTGCCACCAAATCACTAAGGATTACCGCTGCTTTTGTAGCAGAAAAGTTTCAAAAGACCAGCATTGCAAGGCTAAAGGTTGCTTAATACCAAAGTTGGCCTGGTTGTCGTTATAGTGAAGATCATATTGCTCCGGGACGCCAATGATTAAAAGAATCCTCACATTTTTTCTGGTTGTTTTTTGTTATACGCTTGTTTCAGGACAAGACACAACGAAGGTTGCAAACCCTACCAAAATCATTGATGGGGACACGGTCGCGCTCATAGATGTCAGACCGGTGGTGATCTTTCCTCCCATCAGAATTGAGACCAGGCAGGATGCAAAACGCTTCAGCAGGTTGATCTATAATATAAAAAAGGTATATCCTTATGCCAAATTAGCTGGCCAAAGACTTAAATATTACAAGTCGATTCTTGACACGATCCCGACGGAGAAGGCAAGAAAACTGTTTATTAAAAAAGCGCAAAAGGAGCTGGAAAACCAGTTTGGGGATGAAATCAAGGATCTGACCTATTCACAGGGAAAAATTCTGATCAAACTGATATACCGAGAAACCGGCAATTCCACATTTGATATCGTGAAAGAGTTAAGGGGTGGATTCACCGCCTTCATCTGGCAGGCCCTGGCAAAAATCTTCGGATATGATCTGAAATCAAATTATGATCCGGCAGGCAGCGATCAAACCATAGAACAAATTGTACTGATGATCGAAGCAGGAGCAATATAGTTTTTATTTTCCTCGAATAAATTTATCTTTACCGCAAAATCTTCAGTTACCGGATGAAGCTGTCAATTGTCATCGTTAATTACAACGTCAAATATTTCCTGGAGCAATGCCTTCACTCGGTTCAAAATGCCTGTAATGGCCTTGAATCAGAGATATTTGTTGTAGATAACGATTCGGTGGATGGTTCAGTCAAAATGGTAAGGGACAAATTTCCTGATGTTTTCCTGATTGAAAATAAGGACAACAAGGGTTTTTCAGCAGCCAACAACCAGGCAATCCGCAAATCGAGAGGTGAATATGTCCTTCTGCTCAATCCTGATACCATTGTGGAGGATGACACCCTCCGGAAAGTAGTTGATTTCATGGATGAGCACCCGGATGCCGGTGGCCTTGGGGTTAAAATGCTTGATGGGAAAGGAAAGTTTCTCCCCGAAAGCAAACGGGGTTTGCCATACCCCTCTGTCGCCTTCTTTAAAGTTTTTGGATTATCATCACTTTTCCCAAAATCGCGGATGTTCAGCACCTACCATCTTGGATATCTCGACAAGGACAAAACACACGTGGTCGATGTCCTGGCAGGAGCATTCATGCTTTTGAGAAAAAGTGTACTGAACGAGATCGGCCTGCTTGACGAGGACTTTTTCATGTATGGAGAAGATATCGACCTGAGTTACCGTATCACCCGGGCAGGGTATAAAAATTATTATTTTCCCGGAACCCGGATCATTCATTATAAAGGAGAAAGCACAAAAAAGGGCAGCCTGAATTATGTCTTTGTATTTTACAATGCCATGATCGTGTTCGCCAATAAGCACTTTTCAAAAGAAAATGCAAGGGCTTTTTCAATGATGATCAATTTCGCCATCTATTTCAGGGCCTTTATCTCTATCCTCACCCGGTTTTTTAACAGAATCATCCTGCCCATTATTGATACTGGGATGATCCTCCTAGGGATCCTGGTAATGAAAGACTACTGGGAAAGGCATTTTATCTATCCCGATGGAGGACATTATCCCTTTACCTTTATGTATGTCGCTGTTCCCTTGTATCTTTCAATATGGCTTCTGTGCATATACCTGAGCGGTGGGTATGACAAACCCATCCGGTTGCGGAAAATCATTCAGGGAATGACCGTGGGAACAATCATAATCCTTGTTCTTTATTCGCTTCAAAATAAAGAGTATCACTTTTCCCGTGCCCTGATTATCCTTGGAGCAACCTGGGGGACCTTGATTATGGTCACCGTCAGGTATGTTCTGCACCTCCTGAATATCAGCGGATACCGGTTGAATTATGAGAAAAACAAAAGGTTTGTCATTATCGGGGAGAAAGAGGAAGCAGAGCGTGTGTCTGAACTTCTGCAGCAAACCGGTATGAACCCTGCATTTACCGGACTGGTAAGTTATCGCCATCATCGCAATTTCTCAAACGGTTTTATCGGGCACCTGGGACAGATCAAGGAAATCATTACCATTCACAAAATCAACGAGGTGATTTTTTGTGCAAAAGATGTCCCGGCACAGGTGATCATCGACATGATGTCGGATCTGAAGGCTGAGCAGGTTGATTATAAAATAGCCCCGCCCGAAAGCCTTTCAATCATCGGGAGCAACTCGATCAATACCTCGGGAGACCTATATGTAATTGACATCAATGCAATTATAAAGAGATCAAACAGGAGGAACAAGCGGATGCTTGATTTACTGGTCTCAATCACTTTCCTTTTGTTTTACCCTGTGTTCATGTTCCTGGTGAGGCGGCCGATCGGGCTTTTCCGTAATATTTTTTCAGTGCTGTTTGCATGGAAATCCTGGGTTGGATTCGGTCCTCACACCGAACGTGATATGCATCGCCTTCCCGAAATAAAACAGGGTGTATTAAACCCCCTGGATGCATTTAAGCACAAGAACCTGACTGATGAAGCCATTGCACACCTTGATCTGCTCTATGCGCGTGATTACAAATTAACCAACGACCTGAACATCATCCTGAAAGGATACCGAAACCTGGGCCGGCGTTGAAAACATATTTTATTTTGAACGTTTCAAAATAAGAAAAATCATTACCTTTGTAGAAATCCACTAAGTCAACCGTATATGGCAAATTATGAGGTAGTTGTCCCAAAACTTGGTGAGAGTGTTATTGAAGCGACCATCACGAAATGGCTGAAAAATGAAGGTGAAATGATCATCGTGGATGATCCCCTGGTTGAAATTGCCACAGATAAGGTCGACACTGAAATTCCTGCCCTTGTTTCCGGCAAACTTGTGAAAAAAATATTCAACGAGGGTGATGTGGTCCCGGTAGGTACTGTTCTTGCATTCATTGATACCCAGGAAACCGCGCCGGGGAAGGCAACCCTATCAGAGGTTAATACACTCGGAACACCAATCCCTGAGCCATCCAAAGCTGTTTTATCTGAAAGCCCTGAATTAGTGACCCCATCTGGAATTTTCATGCAGGAGGAGGGTGAATCTCCATCAGGCACCCGCTTTTATTCCCCGCTCGTTCGAAGTATCGCAGTGCAGGAAAACATCTCCTTCACCGAACTCGATTCCATTTCCGGAACCGGAAAAGACAACCGTTTGACTAAACAGGATCTGCTCAATTACGTGGCAGAGCGCCGGCAAGGTATAAAACCGGTTGAACCTTCAAAAACCTTCCCGGCTTCTGCATTTTCAGCAAAAGAGGCAACAACGGTAGCTCCTGTCGCTATTCAGCAGGTTATTCCGGGTGAAGACCGCATCGTGGAAATGGAACGCATCAGGCAGCTCATTGCAAACCACATGGTGAAATCGGTGCAAACTTCGCCTCATGTCACCTCATTCCAGGAGGTCGACATGACCCGTGTTGTTCAATGGCGTGATAAAAACAAGGATGCTTTTTTCAAACGGGAGCATGAGAAACTGACCTTTACCCCCATTTTCATTGAAGCCATTGCAAAGGCGGTCAGGGACTTTCCCTTGATCAATGTGTCAGTTGACGGGTCGAAGATCATCATCCATAAAAATGTGAATATTGGCATGGCTGTTTCCCTTCCAAACTTCAACCTGATTGTGCCTGTAATCCGCAATGCCGACGAAAAAAGCCTTCTTGGCATTGTAAAATCGGTGAACGACCTCGCTGAACGTGCCAGGATCAGCAAACTTGTACCCGATGAAATTACCGGTGGCACCATTTCGCTGACTAACCTGGGTTCCTTTGGCACGTTGATGGGAACGCCCATCATCAATCAGCCCCAGACTGCCATAGTCGCTGCCGGGGCAGTTAAAAAACGCGTCGTTGTCATCGAGTCCGATGGCGGCGATACCGTGGCAATCCGGCCGGTCATGATGATGTCGGTTACCTACGATCACCGTGTGATCGATGGCTCACTCGGCGGACAATTCCTTGCCCGGCTTGTTCAACATCTTGAAACTTTTGATATCAACCAACCCATTTAATGAACCTGAACCTAACCAAACCAATCGCGTTTTTTGATCTTGAAACCACAGGCATCAAAGTCGCCACCGATCGTATTGTAGAGATTTGCATCTATCGTCTCAATCCGGATGAAAACACCAGGATCAAGACCCTGAGGATCAACCCTGAAATGCCTATTCCGCCAGAGGTTACTGCAATCCATGGGATCACGGATGAGGATGTGAAGGATTGTCCGACTTTTAAGCAGGTTGCTCATGACCTGGCCCATTTCCTCGATAATTGCGACCTGGCGGGTTATAATTCCAACCATTTTGACATTCCCCTGCTTGTTGAAGAGTTCCTGAGAGCTGAGATCGACTTTGACCTGAAAGGGCGTAGATTTGTCGATGTCCAGAACATCTTTCATAAAATGGAGCCCCGGAATCTCCGGGCCGCCTATAAGTTTTATTGTGACAAAGAACTGATCAATGCCCACAGCGCCGAGGCAGATACCATTGCAACGTACGAGATCCTGAAAGCACAGCTCGACCGGTACTCATCCGTAATGGTTAAGGATAAAAAGGGAAACCTGACCCAACCGGTGGTGAATGATATCAAGGCACTCAGTGCCTTTTCCTATGCAACAAAAGCCGTCGACCTGATCGGGCACATCGTATTCAATGAAAAAAATATCGAGGTGTTTAATTTTGGGAAACATAAAGGCAAACCGGTAGCCCAGGTACTGAAGGATGAACCCTCCTACTATGACTGGATGATGAAAGGAGAATTTCCCCTTTCCACAAAAAAGGTTTTAACCAGTCTCAAGCTCAGGGGATTTAATAATGATTCAGTGAAACTTGAACTGTTTTAATTCCATTTTTACGAAATGAAAATCATATGCATTGGCCGCAATTATGTTGATCACATCAAAGAACTCAACAATGCGGTTCCCTCATCCCCGGTCTTTTTTCTGAAACCCGATACAGCCCTGGTTATCCGGAACAGGCCATTTTTCTACCCTCCCTTCTCAAACCAGGTACATTATGAAGTAGAGTTGGTAATGAAAATAAACAAAGTAGGCAAAAACATTCAGAAAAAATTTGCTCACACCTATTATGATGAAATAGGGATTGGACTTGATATGACGGCCCGTGATATGCAGGATTCGGCAAAAAAAAATGGTCTTCCCTGGGCTATTGCCAAGGGATTTGATCAATCGGCGCCCGTCGGTAAATTTCTTCCAAAATCAAATTTCGGGAACCTCAAAGACATCAATTTTCACCTGGAACTCAATGGGAAAACGGTACAGCAAGGTAATTCAGCCCTGATGATCTATGATTTTGATGACATCATCGCACACATTTCTCAATATATGACTATTCGTACCGGTGATTATATCTTCACCGGGACCCCTGCGGGTGTCGGACCTGTTAAATTGGGAGACAGGCTCGAGGCTTTCATTGAGAAGGAGAAGTTACTGTCGTGCCTGATCAAATAGCATCAATTCAACACTATTTCATCTATCACAATTTCTCCGGTCTCTTTATTCAAGGCCTGGATGATTTTTTGCCTGGCGAATAAAATTTCATTCCTGAGTGCGGCAGAATGGACCTTCACAAAGAGCACCCTGTTGCGGATATGCAACTGGCTTGTATGTTTTGCTACCATGGCACCCACCACCTTCTCCCATGACTGAATTACCTTGGTTTCGTTCAGTTTATCACGGAGATGGAAGGAATCAAGAAACTCTTCTATGGCTTCCTTCAATGGTTTTTCGTTTGATCGTCTCACTTTTTCAGGAGTATTGTGTAAAGATACTCAATCATTGAACCGGTGACAAAGGGAGGCTGAAAATCTGATGTTCGATGATCATAGTATCGAAAATAGAGATAATTCGCTCCCTGCTCGTATCGGTAATAAAAACCTGGCCGAAACTATTTTCACTGACCAGCTTGATGAGTTGAGATGCCCGTAAATCATCCAGCTTGTCAAATACGTCATCCAGGAGCAGGATCGGCTTAAAACCCTTCAGCTTTTTTGTATACTCAAACTGGGCCAGTTTCATGGCAATGACAAATGATTTTTGTTGTCCCTGCGACCCGAATTTTTTAACAGGAAAGCCATCGAGGATCAATTCCAGATCATCCTTGTGAACCCCCATCGTGCAGTATTGTGCAGCACGGTCCTTCGGCAGCGCAGCTTTAAACTGTTCCCTGTAGGAGCTTCCGTTAAACTGGGAAAGGTATTTCACATCGACGATTTCCGACCCGTTGCTCAGGAACCGGAAATAATGCTGAAAAAGCGGGATAAACTGGCGGAGAAATTCAGTTCGTTTTTTAAACACCTCTTCACCCAGTCGGATCATCTGTTCATCCCAGATTTCGAGTGTGGATGCGTCAAAATAATTGCGCTCATCAAATGATTTCAGCAATGCATTCCTTTGAAACAGCGCCTTGTTGTATTGAATGAGGTCATCAAGGTAAAACTTGTCGAACTGGGAAATAACACTGTCGATATACTTTCGCCGCAATTCACTTCCATCATTTATCAGGTCACGATCGTAGGGTGAAATCATTACCAACGGGAAATTTCCGATATGGTCTGCCAGCCGTTCATACTCCTTTTTATTGATCAGGAACCGTTTTCTATAATTACGCTTTTGTATGCACTGCACGTAATCATTCGCATCATCTCCCCTTAAAAAAGTACCATGGATGGCAAAAAAATCTTCCCCGTGGCGGATATTCTGCGTATCGAGACTTGTAAAAAAGCTTTTACAGAAGGACAGGTAGTGAATAGCATCCAGCAGGTTCGTCTTCCCTACGCCATTATTTCCCACAAAACAGTTGATCTTATCCGAAAAGGTGAATTCGGCCTGGAGGTAATTTTTAAACCCGGATAAGATCAGTTTCTGCAGGTACATTTCAGTGGTTTATTTTCAGAATTTCGCTTTCCATCTCTTCCATGAGCCACATCGGCGTGGAGGTTGCACCGCAAATGCCAACTGAATCCACATTCCGGAACCAGTCATGTCTCAGATCATCGGGGCTGGAAACAAGGTGTGTATTTTGGTTCATCTCTTTGCAAATCTTGTAAAGGATCATGCCATTTGAACTCTTTTTCCCGCTTACAAAAACCACCACATCAAACCTGGCAGCAAAGGAGCGTAACTGCCCCGAACGATTTGATACCTGTCGGCAGATGCTGTCGTTCCAGTCAAAATCGATGGGTTTGCCCTCTGCAACTTCCTCCATTTTTTCACGGATCAGATCCTTGATTTTATAGAATCCTTCCATGCTTTTGGTCGTCTGGCTGTAAAACCTGATTGGCCGCCTAAAATCGATCTTCGACAAATCCTTTTCATCCCCGATCACGATGGCAGTCCCGTTGGTTTGCCCCTTCAATCCGTTCACCTCGGCATGCCCCTCCTTGCCATAGATCACGATTTGCCCGTTTTTATCCTTCATCTTCAGGAAACCCTGGTGAATCATGTTTTGCAAATGCAGCACGATCGGACAGGATGCATCGATCAGTTCAATGTTGTTGAGGAGCGCAGTTTTATAGGTGTCCGGGGGTTCACCATGGGCGCGGATCAGGACTTTACAATCGTGCAGTTTATCAAGATCATCATGGTTGATGATGATGAGTCCCAGCTGTTTCAGCCGGTTCACCTCCATGTTATTGTGTACGATGTCTCCGAGACAATAAAGTTTAGGATTATTTCGCAGTTCACGTTCAGCGACTTCAATGGCATAGACCACGCCAAAGCAAAAGCCCGAATGAGGATCGATAGAGACCTGCAATCTTATTGTTTTTTAGCAAATTCCTGGAGATTCACGGTTACCGTAATATAGTTCCGCGGCATGCCTGCAGTATAGGAAGCCCTGGTGTAGCTCAGGTTGAACATCTTCACCCTGAGGCCAGCGCCAATAGAGAAGCCTGTGAGGCCGGCCTTGCTCGTCAGTTTCAATTCCTGCCTGCGCTGGTAGTTGTAGCCAATCCTGATTGAAAAGGCCTTGGCAATGGTCACCTCGGCACCAAGAACAATGTGACGCATCACCCCGTCAGCAAACTTGCCGATTCCTGATTTTTGTTTCACTTCACCGGTGATTGGGTCAGGTACGTTGGCTGGATCACTTGGGTCGAGATAAGTTAAATCCCACCGCTGGAGGTTGGTAAGCAATTCTGAAAACCGCAGTGGAATATGCTTGAGTTTCTGGGATAACCCAATCTGTAATTCAAATGGAAGCGGTTCATATTGTCCGGCAACATAGGGAACAATCTGGGTTCCGATATTCCGGCCAATCAAAGAAGCTGTGAAGGTCTGATCTTTTGATGTATAGGTGCCTGCAACATCCACAGCAATGCCAAATGAACGGTAGGTATCCAGCTGGGAATAGATCAGTTTGCCATTTGCACCGATAGAAAACAGGGGAGATAACTGACGTCCCCACCCGATATTCAGGGCATATTCAGAGGCTGAAAAATCACCGGTCAGGTTTCCCGAAGCATCGGCACCTGTGAAGTTTCCATAGTTTAGATACTGCAAACTTCCGACAAAACTGCCCACCTTGCCGAATGTATGGGAATACATCACGAACCCATAATTGATTCCCCCGGTGCTGTTCACATAACTCAACGCAAGATTGTTGTTCATTGCCGGAGTAATAAGAGATGGATTAGCCTGAGTAAGGGTAATGTCATTATCGTTTATGGCAAGAAAACTGCCGCCCATGCTGGCAATTCGGGCCGAGTTGGAATAACCCAGGAATTTATAGGTTCCATTCCCTCCTATCTGCGCGTAGCCTCCCACTGACCAAAGGCAACCTATGACAAGGATCAGAAAACTTCTGCGTAGTAAATTGTGCACGATATGATTGTTGGTTTATGATGTTATTAACGTTAATCTGAATGAAATATTTTCCCGCGATCCAATTAAGTCATCAATCCCCGTCCCGATTTGCGGATCTTCTTTTCCGTTGTCAGATCAGAAACAAGTTTATCAAGGATTCCATTGATAAAAAGCTTGCTTTTCTGGGAACTGAACTGCTTGGAAATTTCGATGTATTCGTTCATGGTAACCTTTACCGGGATCTGGGAAAAAGTGGTAAATTCGGTCAAAGCCATTTTGATTAGCAGTATATCCGTAAGTGCAATGCGGTCCAACTCCCAGTTCCGGGTGCGGTCGTCAATCAGCTTATCCGATTTTTCACTATCCATGATGGTCTTGCGAAACAGGTCCAGAATGAATTTCCGGTCTTCAGCAGGGTCATCCTCCTGATCCTTGCTGAACAACAAGGTCAACGAGTCTTTTTCACCGAATGATTCGGACATCAGCTTGATCGTTTTCAGCACAAAAACGGCAGCAACATCAAAATCATCATACCAGTATATGCTGCGTTCTTCAAAATAAGACTGCACGTCGCCGGATTTGGCAACAAACTTCCGGAATAGCTTTTCGACGAAATCCTGATCTTCCCTGTAGGAATTCTCCCCTGAATTGAGGTAATCTGAATGATCCTTACTGGCCTTCAGTTTCTGATACACCTTCCGAATCATCTCCTGCTCCTCCGTCCACGAAATTTTATATTTAGCTATCTGCGCTTCCAGGTCAGCATTTTGCTGCAACTGGAGGATCAGCCGGTTTTCGGATAACTTATAGCTTGGATTGACCTCTTCGGGGGTAGGATAAAATTTGGTCTTCGACTCTTCCATCCTGAAGCGGTAGAAGTGGATGACCTCTAAAAGAAACGATAGTTGAAGGAAATATAACTCGTAAACCTTGTCGAGACTGTTCAGAAGATTTTTTTCAGCAACTTCTATGCGTGACTCCCCTCCCTGAAAATAGGCATATAACGCCTGAAGTACTTTAATGCGATAATGTCTTCTGCCCAGCATAATCAATTTATGAAAAAGAACTAAATTAGGATCCGTTAATGCGGGTGCAAATCTACGGAATTAAGAAATAAAATTTTGTATTCAATAATTTTTTTATTTTTGCGTTCATTGATTTGAACGATGTCGAACAACTAATCTTAACCAGACTACAGAATGGAAGAAAATGAAAATAAAGAAAGGGAACGGGGAGAAATCTTTTCACGTGCTGTTCGTGCTGGCAAACGAACCTATTTTTTTGATGTAAAAGCTACTGTCGGAGAAGAGTATTATATTACAATCACTGAAAGTAAAAGACGTTTCAATAACGAACAGGGTAAGTTTTTTTACGAGAAGCATAAACTTTTCCTGTATAAAGAGGATTTCGATAAATTTTCAGATGGACTGAGCGACGTGGTTGAATTCATTCGTACGGGCAAAGCCCCTGAACGATCTGAAGTTGATTCGGAAGTCCTGTCTGAACCATCAGAGGATCAGAAAATATCACATCGCACAATCGAATTTGAAGATCTCTCTTCAGATTCCGACCATCACTAAAACTTCCGGGGTTAAATGAGTTGCAGACTGTCCGCCTGGATGGTCTGTTTGTTTTGAAAACTTTTCAACATTGTGCCGGGTGTTGCTATTTCGATGTAATTTTGTAATCTTGTTTAAAATACCGCATGGGTAAAGTAATTGCGATTGCCAATCAAAAGGGAGGCGTAGGAAAAACGACCACAGCCATCAACCTGGCTGCCGGGTTAGCTGTGTTGGAACATAAAACCCTGATCATTGATGCCGATCCGCAGGCCAATGCCACATCAGGGGTTGGATTTGATCCGCGTAACATCAAAACCAGCATCTATGAATGCATCATTGATGATGTAGAGCCAAAAAACATCATCCTCAACACATCCACCCCTTTCCTTGATCTGTTGCCCGCCCATATTGATCTCGTTGGTGCCGAAATTGAGATGATCAATCTTCCAAATCGGGAAAAAATGATGCGGAAGGTGATTGCCAGGATCAGGGATGAATATGATTTCATTATCATCGATTGCTCCCCTTCACTGGGCCTCATTACAGTAAACTCCCTCACTGCCGCTGATTCCGTGATCATTCCCGTTCAGTGTGAATATTTTGCCCTTGAAGGGCTCGGTAAATTATTAAATACGATAAAAATTGTCCAGACACGGCTGAATCCCGGGCTCGATATTGAAGGGATCCTGCTGACGATGTATGATAACCGCCTGAGCCTGGCAAAACAGGTCGTTGAAGAGGTAAAAACCCACTTTCAGCAGATGGTGTTCCGCACGATCATCAACCGCAATACCAAGCTGGGTGAAGCGCCAAGTTTCGGACTGACCATCATGATGCATGATATCAACAGCTCTGGGTCAATCAACTATTTGAACCTGGCAAGGGAGATCCTTCAAAAAAATGAACTTACCAGATTGACAAACGCTGAAAAAGAGATCAATGTCTGATATCCACGGAAAAAAGAAGGCCCTGGGAAGAGGCCTGAGTGCCCTGCTTGAAAATTCCGAGAATGAAAATTCTCACAAGGAAATTTCAGGAGCTTATATGTCGGGGAGTGTGGCCATGGTTCGGATAGAACAGATCAAACCAAACCCTTTTCAGCCCCGCGTGCACTTCAATGAGCAGGAACTTCGGGAACTTGCCTCCTCCCTCAAGGAGCATGGCATCATTCAGCCACTTACACTCCGAAAGATTGGTTATGATAAATACCAGCTGATCGCCGGAGAACGGCGCCTGAAAGCTGCAGTACTCATTGGACTTACCGAAATACCGGCTTATGTCCGTATTGCCAACGATGAGCAGATGCTTGAAATGGCGCTTGTCGAAAATATCCAGCGCGAGGATCTTAATCCCCTGGAAATAGCCATCAGCTTTAAAAGACTTCTGGAGGAGTGCCGCATCAGGCAGGAAGATCTGAGCCAGAAGGTAGGCAAAGACAGGTCGACCATTTCGAATTACATCCGGCTTCTCAAACTCCCCAATGAAATCCAGGTTGCCGTCAGGGATAACCTGATTTCAATGGGTCATGCCCGGACAATTATCAATGTGGAGGATGAAAAAACTCAGTTGGTGATCCTTAAAAAAATCCTCGAACGAAAATTATCCGTTCGCGAAGTGGAGGAGATGGTCCGTAAAATTGGCAAAGGCAAAGATATTCCATCATTCACGCCAACTTCCTTTTTACCGGGAAAGTTTGAAAAAGCCAGAACATCCCTTCACCAGAAACTCCAGTCAAAAGTTGAAATGCAGGTAAATAAAAAAGGCGCCGGCACAATAAAAATCACATTTAAATCAGATGAGGAGTTCGACAGGATCATTTCCAAACTTGATTCCTAAATGAAGCAACACTTTGCCTCTTTTATATTGATCCTTTTGTTTCTTTGCCCGGCCACTTATGCCTTTTCGCAATCCGACACCACATTCGTTGAATTACCCGATTCTATCCGGGAAAAGGAGCACTCTCCCACAAAAGCGAGCATCATGTCGGCATGCCTGCCGGGATTAGGACAAGGGTATAATAAAAAATTCTGGAAAATTCCGGTAATCTATGCCGGATTTGGATTGATGTCCTACTTTATTTACACCAATACCGATCAATATTTGAATTTCAAATGTGCCTATATCGAATCATCCAATGGCAATTTGAATGGCAACTACAGCGACCTGGTGAATCGTTATTCGAAAGATGATTTGCTTTCAGCCCGTGAATATTACCGCCGGAATCTGGAGATCAGCATCCTGATAACAGCATTATGGTACGCAGTCAACATTTTGGATGCTACTGTTGACGCGCATCTGTACACTTTTAATATTACTGATAATCTGACCTTGAAAGTTGAACCATCCATGCTACCAACCGGAATCAGTTACAAACCTGCGGCAGGATTGAGAATCAGCGTGAAATTTTAATGAACAAACATGAATCTATGAAAATTGCCTTGTTGGGGTATGGGAAAATGGGCCAGGAAATTGAAAAACTGGCACTGAAACGCGGACACGATATTGTGTTGACGCTGAATAATCTTGAAGACTGGGAAAATGACGGAGATCGTCTTTCGGAGGCCGAAGTTGCCATTGATTTTTCTACCCCGGTCAGCATTGTCGAGAATATTTATCATTGTTTTGATGCCAATGTTCCCATTGTTGTGGGAACAACCGGGTGGCTTGACGACCTGGATCAGATTCGCCATGACTGCCTGGAACGGAAACAAAGTCTCTTCTTTTCTCCCAACTACAGCATTGGGGTCAACCTGTTTTTTGACCTGAACCGCTTTCTGGCCGAACTGATGTCGAAATGGGAAAATTATACCATCTCCATTGAAGAGACTCACCATATTCACAAACAGGATTCACCAAGCGGAACCGCCATCGTGCTTGCCAACGATATTATCCGACACAGCGAACGCAAGGAAAAATGGGTGCATGAAACCGTTGAAAATCCTGAAGAGTTGGGTATAAAATCATATCGTACAGACAATGTGCCGGGCACCCATGTGGTCAGGTACGAATCGGAAGAGGATAATATTGAAATCATTCATACCGCCAAAAGCCGGAGGGGTTTTGCCATGGGGGCAATTATGGCTGCCGAATGGCTGACTGGAAAAACAGGTTTTTTTGACATGAAGAATCTGCTGGAATCGCAAATATTATCAAAGGAAGGATAAGAAAAAGCCTGTTTTTACGTTAATAATAGAAATATCAGATGACTATGAATCTTTATTTAATTATCACCCTGCTGTTTTTCATCCTCTCCGTGGTTGGGTTGTGGGGAATATTTGAAAAAGCGGGAGAAAAAGGATGGAAAACCCTGGTCCCGTTTTATAACTTTTATATCTGGCTTCAGATCATCAAAAAACCCTTGTGGTGGTACATTTTCCTGCTGGTCCCGTTTATCAATGTGTTTGTTATCCTCCTGATGATCGTTGAAGTATTGAAATGTTTTAAGAAATATGGATTACTGGACCAGGCCCTGGGGGTTATTTTTCCATTTTTCTACCTTCCCTATCTTGCTTTTTCACCAAAGGAGCAATATTCCGACCCGTCAAAACAGCCACCTGTCCATAAATCTGCCACGCGTGAATGGATCGATGCCATTATCTTTGCTGTGATTGCCGCGAGCATCATCCGTATATTCCTCATCGAAGCCTACACCATTCCTACCTCTTCAATGGAAAAGACGTTGCTGGTGGGTGATTACCTATTTGTAAGCAAGTTAAGTTACGGACCGAAAGTACCGAATACCCCGATCGCATTTCCATTCGTACATCATACCCTTCCGTTGACAGAAACCACGAAATCATATCTCGAGTGGATCAAATTACCCTATTACCGTTTTCCGGGAATGGCAAAAGTAAAAAGCATGGATGTCGTCGTATTCAATTACCCGGACGGGGACACTCTTTCAACAAAATTCCAGAGTAATATGAGTTATTATCAACTCGTAAGGCAATTCGGCCGGAGTGCCGTATGGAACAATAAGGAATATTTTGGCGATATCATTGCCCGCCCCGTTGACAAACGCGAGAACTTCATCAAACGTTGCATTGGCACCGGGGGCGACACGGTCAGGATCGTTAACCGCGTTGTATATATCAATGGCAAACCAGAACAAAACCCCGGCAAGAGACAGTTCAAATACCTCGTTAAAACCAATGGAGATCCGATAAACCAGAAAAATTTTGCAAAACTCGATATAACGGAAACCCCTCAAATATACAACGACGGCACCTATGAACTTACCCTGTCTGATCAGGCAATTGAAAAACTGAGACAATACAGCAATGTGGTTTCCATTGAACCCATGATTATTACTAGTGACTACTGGGATCCGAATCTTTTCCCATTTGATTCAACCTACCGTTGGAATGTGGACAATTTCGGGCCCATCTGGGTCCCCAAGGCAGGGGTCACCATTCCTATTACCATGAGCAACCTTTCTTTGTATAAAAGGATTATCGAAGTGTTTGAAGGGAATAAACTTTTGATAACAGACGGAAAAATTTTCATTAATGGAAAGGAAGCCAAAGAATATACTTTTAAAATGGATTATTTCTGGATGATGGGAGACAACAGGCACAACTCGATGGATTCGCGCTACTGGGGATTTGTACCTCAGGATCATATTGTTGGAAAAGCAGTTTTCGTCTGGCTTTCCTTGGATCCGAATAAAACGATCTTTGATGGAAAAATCCGCTGGAGCAAGCTGTTCAGATTTGTAAAATAAGTATTTTTGTCACCTTACTAAAAAACTCCACCATGAGAAAATCTCTTTATGCATTCAGTTTAGTACTGTGTATTGCCCTTTTCATTTCATATGCTGGCATGTCGGGGAAACCCTTCGAGGGCGTTATTACCTACAAAATAACCTACCCGGACAGCAAATTTTCGGAAAGCCAGCTGGCCATGTTTCCAAAGGTGCTTACTGTTTCCATCCGGGGGACAAAATGCAGGACCGACCTTCAGCTGAGTGGAATGAATACGGTAGAAATCACCGATTACAACGATAAAACCAAGGTGGCCCTTTTAAATATGATGGGACAGAAATATGCCATTAAGCAAACAACTGCTGAAATTGAAAAGGAGGTGGCCGGGGCAGGGATCCCCACAGTTGAACTGTCGGGAGAAACCAAGGTTATTGCCGGATATACCTGTAAGAAAGCCATCATCACAATGAACGAGGATGGTGTGAAGAGTACATATGAAGTGTTCTATTCTGGCGAACTTGGATCAAAAATGGCCAACTTTGACAATCCGATGTATAAAGATATCGATGGTGTTTTATTGGAATTTAACATGAAAAACAGGGAGGTCAATATGAAGTTTACCGCGGTATCCGTTGAAAAAAAGAGTCTTCCGGCAAAAGATTTTGAGATTCCTTCAGATTATGTCCCCACCACCCAGGATGAGTTAAAGAGCAAGTTCGGTGGAGGTAACGAATAAACCAGATGGCCCGTCAAATTAATCCGCCAAGAACAAACACATTTAAAGAAGAAACGAGAGATGAAACCCTCTCGCCGGAGACATCGCCCGTTGCGGAGAAACCCGCTCCGAAGGCCCCGGTGAAGAAGACGAAAACTCCAAAAGCTGCGAAAGAAAAGAAAGTTCTTTCTGAACAGGACCAGACAAAACGTGAACAGCGGTACAGAATCCTGGGGTTGTTTTTCCTGCTTGTTTCATTTTTCCTGCTTTTCTCCTTCAACTCCTATCTTCTGACCTGGCGGTCTGATTTTAGTTTCACTGATTCCGTTTTCAAACATTTCAGCTTCAACGTTTTTTTTGACAACAAACAGCCTGTTGAAAACTGGATGGGTAAAATCGGGGCACTGACGGGTTATCTCTTTCTTTCAAAATGGTTTGGCATTGCCTCTTACTGCATCATTGTCATCCTTTTCAATACCGGAATGATGCAGTTTTTTCATATCCGGATCCTGCCAAACCTGAAAACGCTGGAGTATGGGTTCTATATCATTATCTGGCTCCCGGTCGTGCTGGGCCTTGTTGCACCCGGAAATGATCTGTATACAGGGGTTTATGGATTTCAGATGAACCTGTGGCTGGTCGATTTCTTGGGAACCAGCGGGCTGGCCATGCTCCTTGGCTTTACCGGTCTCAGTTTTATGATTCTTGCGTTCAACATTCCTTTCCGATGGTTTAAACCAAAAAAACAGAAAGATATCCCCGTTTCGGATTCAGTGAACGAAGATCTCCTGGAACCTGAGACGCCTGACAGTGAAATCCAGGCGGAGCCGGTTATCCCTGTCAACTATATGAAGGACCCCACAGACCCTGAACCGACTGAAATAGACCTGGAAATTCCTCCGGCCGTTGAGCCTGCACCGGAAACCCACTCCGACATCGAACTTCTGATTGAAAATCGTGTCGAAGAGGCGCATGAAGTAGGGAAAATTGAGCACCAGACACTTAATACCCGGTATGATCCGACCCTTGACCTGGCAAATTACAAATACCCGCCACTTGATTTGCTTAGTGATTACGGCGGTGATTCGGTCAATGTCAGGAAAGAAGAACTGGAGGCCAATAAGGATAAGATTGTTCAAACGCTGTCGAATTACGATATAAAAATCGCCAAGATCAAAGCAACAATCGGACCTGCTGTAACATTGTATGAAATTGTACCGGAGGCCGGCGTAAGGATCTCCCGGATTAAAAATTTAGAAGACGATATCGCCCTGAGCCTGGCTGCGATGGGAATCCGCATCATTGCCCCTATTCCCGGGAAAGGAACCATTGGCATTGAAGTCCCGAATCAAAACCCCGAGATCGTCTCAATTAAATCGTTACTGGCAACAGATAAATTCAAGAGTACCACCTACGAATTACCATTCGTGCTTGGCAAAACGATCTCGAACGAAACCTTTATTGCCGACCTGGCAAAAATGCCTCATCTGCTCATGGCCGGAGCAACCGGTCAGGGGAAATCAGTTGGACTGAACACCATCATCACTTCACTCCTTTACAAGAAGCATCCGTCACAGGTGAAATTTGTGATGATTGACCCAAAAAAGGTTGAACTGACCCTTTATTCAAAGATCGAACGCCATTTTCTTGCGAAACTTCCCGATGCTGAGGAGGCAATTATCACCGATACCAAAAGGGTAATCCGGACGCTCAATTCACTGAACATCGAAATGGACAGCCGCTACGATCTGTTACGCGACGCCCAGGTAAGGAATATCAAGGAATACAATGAAAAGTTCTTTTCCAGGAAACTTAATCCGAACGATGGTCATCAGTTCCTTCCATACATCGTGATCGTTATTGATGAGTTTGCAGATCTGATTATGACTGCCGGCCGGGAAATTGAAACTCCGTTAACGCGTTTGGCTCAGCTGGCGCGGGCCACAGGGATCCACCTCATTATCGCTACGCAAAGGCCGTCGGTCAATATCATTACCGGAACCATTAAAGCCAACTTCCCTGCCCGTATTGCCTTCCGGGTTATTTCTAAAATCGATTCGCGGACCATCCTTGATTCATCCGGGGCTGATCAGCTAATCGGACGGGGCGACATGCTGCTTTCAACCGGGAGCGACCTGATCAGACTTCAATGCGCCTTTGTCGATACGCCCGAAATTGATAAGGTAACGGAATTTATCGGGTCCCAGCGTGGCTACCCTGAGGCATTTTCCCTGCCGGAATATTATGATGATGAGAGCGGATCATCCTCCAAGGAGTTCAACGCAAATGAAAAAGACGATTTTTTCGGTGAAGCAGCCAGGCTTGTTGTTCAGCATCAGCATGGATCAACTTCATTGATCCAGCGCAAACTCAAGCTGGGTTACAACCGAGCCGGCCGGATCATTGACCAGCTGGAAGGCGCCGGCATTGTAGGACCATTTGAAGGAAGCAAGGCAAGAGAGGTTCGCTATAAAGATTTAGCATCGCTGGAAGAATATCTATCCATTCTCGGACAAAAATAATCCAATTGTAAACAATGAAAACAAGAACGATTTTAGCCATCCTGTTTATTTTCTCAGCCCTGGCGGGTTTTAGCCAGGGAAAGGATGCCAAAGCCTCTGCCCTGCTCGATGAAGTGAGTGCAAAAGCAAAAGCGTACAAATCAATCAAGGTTGACTTTTCCTATACAATGGAGAATCCCAAGGCAAAAATAAATGAGGAAAAAACAGGCTCACTGCTGGTTTCCGGAGACAGGTATAAAATGTCGGCTGCCGGTCAGACCGTGATCTGTGACGGAAAAACAATATGGACCTACATCAAGGAGTCAAATGAAGTTCAGATCAATACCCTCGAAAATAAAGATGATGCGCTTACACCGTCAAAGTTACTCACCTCCTATAATGCGAATTACAAACCAAAAATGATTAAAAGCGATGACCCGGCTACTTCCTTGGTTGAACTGATTCCCAACACAAGTAAAAATTTCACTAAAGCCATCCTTGGGATTGACAAGGCTAAAAAGCAGGTAAAAAGCTTCACCCTATTTGACAAAAGCGGAAATACCTTTACCTATAAAATCAAGACCTACCTGACCGACACCCCGGTCACAGATGCTGATTTTACCTTTGAACCAAAGAAGTTTCCCGGTGTTGAAGTTATTGATATGCGCTAACCATGCAAACCTGGCAATTTGCAGATCCTGTACGACTGGAAGAAATAGCTGCCAGGATTCGTAAATCGGTTATTGCCAGCCTGACTGAATCAAAATCCGGGCACTTGGGTGGATCTCTTGGACTGACCGACATTTTCACTGCACTCTATTTTTCTGCATTAAACCACGATCCGCACAATCCCGGCTGGCCCGGACGAGACCGGGTTATTCTCAGTATCGGTCATGTCGCCCCTGTATTGTATGCAACCCTGGCCCATGCAGGATATTTTCCTGTTGAAGAGCTGAACACTTTACGAAAATTGGGGACAAGGCTCCAGGGCCATCCCGGCAGAGACCATGGTTTACCTGGGATCGAATTATCGGCAGGTTCATTGGGGCAGGGACTTTCGGTGGCTGTTGGAATGGCTCTGGCTGCAAAAATGGATCATGACATTCACAGGATCTACTGTGTAAACGGAGATGGAGAACTGCAGGAAGGATCCATTTGGGAGGCGGCTATGGCGGGGGCTCATCATAATCTCGGCAATCTCACGGCCATCATTGATCGCAATGGCCTGCAGATTGACGGTCCTACTGAGAAAGTGATGCATCTTGAACCACTTGCCGATAAATGGAAAAGTTTCGGATGGAATGTCCTGGAATGCAATGGCCACGATTTCATCAGCATTCTTAATGCTTTCAGGAATGCTTCGGATTCAGCAGGAGTTCCATCCGTGATCATCGCGAAAACGATCATGGGAAAAGGAGTTCCATCAATCGAGAATGATTATCGTTGGCATGGAAAAGTTCCGACAATTGATCAATCATCTGAATTTCAGCAACTATTCCCCGAATCAAAACAATAATCCATCCATCCCTGAAGGCACCTATGAATAATTTCATAAATAAGGGAAATAAGGCTACAAAAACAGGTTTTGGCGAAGGACTGCTTGAAGCCGGACTCCGAAACACTCAAGTCGTATGTCTTGGAGCTGATATTACCACCTCTGTGGGCTGTAATTTATTCGCCGACGCATTTCCCGACCGGTTTATTTCACTTGGCATCGCGGAGCAAAACTGCATCGGAGTTGCAGCCGGATTGGCTTTATCAGGAAAAATACCTGTTTTCGCGACCTATGGAGTCTTCGCTGCCTTAAGGGCTGCCGACCAGATCAGAATATCCGTATGCTATAATAATGTACATGTGGTAATCGGAGGCGCTCATGCCGGTGTTTCGGTGGGCCCTGACGGTGCTACCCACCAGGCGCTCGAGGATTTAGGCATGATGCGCGTACTGCCCAATATGACGGTGCTGTCCCCCTGCGATGCAACTCAAACAAGACTGGCTACCCTGGCTGCAATCGAGCAATGTACCGGACCGGTTTACCTCCGTTTCGGAAGGGAGGCCATGCCCGATTTCACTTCAGACAGCATGGGTTTCCAGATCGGGAAGTCGCAGCTACTTCTGCCTGGAAATGATCTCACCATCATGGCCACCGGGCACATGGTTTGGGAGGCGATTCAAGCTGCAGAAATCCTCGGGTTCAGCGGAATCCGAAGCCGTGTGATAAACATGCACACCATTAAACCCATCGACAAAGAGGCCATTATCGGGGCAGCTCACGAAACAAAGGTCATCGTTACAGCAGAAGAACATCAGGTAAATACCGGGCTTGGAAGCGCTGTGGCAGAGGTTGTGGTTCAGAATTATCCTGTTCCTATGGCTTTTATCGGTATGCACGACCATTTCGGCGAATCGGGAGACCCCCATCAACTGATGGAAAAATTCGGACTCACCGCCCGTGATATAGTTGCAGCAGCGCAAAAGTTATTTGGAGACAAAGTGTCCGAATTATAGAGTTCCGCAGAAATTTAAATGGTAGCCCGGGGAATTTCAGGATTGTTTTTAATTACGTTTGCCCTGTGGGGTAAAAAAGATTTCTTCCGGATAAATAATCCTGTGCAAGACCAGTCCTTTCGCAGGAACAGAATTTCCTGCATTTGACCGGTCTTTGCTTTCAATGATGATCTTCAGTTCGTTCAATGAAAGCTTACCTGTTCCCAATTGCAGCAATGTCCCCACAACGGCCCGAACCATATTCCGGAGGAAACGGTCTGCTGTAATGGTAAAAACAAGTTCTGAACCTTCCGGTTCCCATCGGGCATGGCTGATCTTGCAAATGTTGGTCATTGTGTCGGTATCCACCTTTGAAAAGGATGTAAAATCATTATATTCCATAATCAGCGCTGCTCCGGCATTCATGAACACATGATCTATGGGACCGTAAATGTGATGAGTAAAATCGCGGCGGAAGGGGTTTTTGCCCCTGGCGATACAATACCGGTAAGTCCTCGATATCGCACTAAAACGGGCATGGACATTCTCCTTCACCGGAAAAATCTTAAACAATGCTATGTCGCCTCCAAGATATGCATTCAACCTGAAAACCAATTTTTCGCATTCTTCATCTGTCAGTTGCTGATTGAGATCAAAATGTGCATAGAACTCATCTGCATGAACACCAGTATCAGTGCGGCCGGCACCTGTTAACACGACAGGTTTGCGAAACATCATTGCCATTGCTTCTTCAAGCGTTTGCTGAATGGTAATTCCGTTAGGCTGCCGCTGCCATCCATGGAAAGCAGAACCATCGTATGCCAGTCTGATGAAATAACGGACCAATTGAGGTTTGTCACATCCGTTGGTGTTACACATAATCCTGATTTATGTAAAACTATTAATTTCTCTTTAAACATCAACAACCAGTGACACGATCCGCAATTCTTGCCCTTCAATGATTTTGCCGGCCGGCATGTTGCATTCCGGGCATGGAGTGCAGATTTCGTTCATGACAAAATTACGGGAGCACACGTGGCACCTACCTAACCCTAAAGTCCGAATAATATTTAGTGTTGCATGTTTAAGTGACGTATTCTTTACTGCCAATAGAAAGGCGAATTCCAATGCATCAGCCTCCACACCTGATAGAACACCGACTTCAAGATCAATTCCCTGAACAGAGGTGGCATTGTTCTTTTCTGCCTCCCCCTCTGCCAACTCCACAATAGCCATAGCAAGAGTTAACTCATGCATGCAGTTCGTTTTTATTGTTACCAGACAAATAGGCTCCTGCAAATTAAAAAGCAAAGGTATTATTTGTGATTTAACAAAATCAGTCTAATTTTGTTAAAGCTAAAAATGCTTGTACGCTCCGATGATGAAAAAACTAAAAGAGACTCCATGCGAACAATGTCCTGAAGGGTTTCAGAGTTTCTTCAACAAGCTTGACAAAGCTGATTTGCAGTATCTCAATGAGGAGAAAGTCCCGATACATTTTAAAAAAGGCCAGGTAATTTTCGATGAGGGGCAAAAGCCACAAGGGATTTTTTGTCTGCGTGAAGGTAAAATCAAAGTTTATAAAATCAGTTTCGACGGGAGGGAACAGATAACACGCATCCTTTTTCCCGGGGAACTTCTTGGACTTAAAGCATTGTTAAGCGGAAAAGCATATTCTGTTTCATCGGCTTCCCTCGACGATTCTGATTTATGCTTTATCTCCAAAACGGACTTTTTTCAACTGATGCTTAAATATCCTGAATTTACAAGGGCTATCATCCTTTCTCTCAGCAAACTCCTGGAGCAGGCTGAATTCAGGATGATTTCGCTAGCTCATAAACCTGTCAGGGAAAGGCTGGCAGAAACTTTGCTTTTCCTGAACATAGCATTCCATCCAACAGCACCGGCATACCCCCGCACTTACCTGAATATCACCCGTCAGGATATTGCGAATATCATTGGGACGGCACCTGAGACAGTTATCCGACTCCTTTCGGATTTCAAGGAATTAAAACTTATTGAGATCAAGGGAAGAAAAATATTCATCTCCAACATACACGGTTTAAGAAAGATAGCCAATATTTCCATCTGATTCCCCTCCTTTTTATTAAAAAAGCCAGCCAATGCATCAAAACATGACCATTGTCATTTTATGATACATTTTATTTGACGTTATTTGTTAATAAATTAACAGGGTTATGGACCACAAAGATTCAATTGGTATCTTTTTTTATAATTTACCTGCATCGATGCCTCATCCTATCGATTATGCGGAGTTAGGCAAGTATGTCGATTCACTTCACATGGCAATAGAGGTCTGGTACTATTCCGACTTTGCATGGAACGAGGACACCATCATGGAACGGATTGAAAACCAAGACCTCAACAGGATAATTGTTGCAGGCGCCATTCCGGGCACAGTTAAAGGATTGTTCTCCAAATCAATGTCCATGGCTGGAAAAGAACCCCAGTCGGTCATGCTGGCTTCGTTTAATCAATATGGGATATGGTCGGGGAAGGATACCGAGCGGGCCAAAGCATTGCTGCTATGCGCCATCAGGGATATTCCATATGAAATCGCAGCAACTCCGGGCGATGCACCTGTAAACCCTGCCACCCTGATCATCGGAGCAGGGATTGCAGGAATACAGGCCGCGCTTGAAATTGCCGGTGGAAACAACCTCGTTTACCTCCTTGAAAAAACAGGGACCATAGGAGGGAAAATGGCAACCTTCGATAAAACCTTTCCTACCCTTGATTGTGCTGCCTGCATCCTGACCCCGAAAATGGTGGAGGTAAACCAGCATCCGAACATCCGCCTGATGACCTATTGCGAAGTGCAGGAAGTAACTGGCAGCGCAGGGGATTTTTCGGTACGCGTACTGCAAAAAGCACGGAGGGTCAATGTTACAACCTGCATAGGATGCGGCACCTGTGCCGAAAAATGCCCCGCGCATGCCGCCAGTGAATTTGATGCCGGCACCACCATGCGAAAAGCGATCTACATGCCATTCCCGCAAGCGGTACCCAATAAGTATTTGATCGATGCTGAATCATGTATTTACCTCAAAACAGGTAAATGCAAGGCATGTGTTAAAGCATGCCCGGTACCCGATTGCATCAACCTCGATGAGCAGGATAAAGAGGTTGTACTCAATGTAGGAAATATAATCATCGCAACTGGTTATAAAACATTTGATGCAGGGAAGATGGAACAGTACGGATATGGTAAATATCCCAACGTTCTCAACGCACTTGAATTTGAGCGGCTTCTGAATGCATCAGGCCCCACGGGAGGGAACATCCATTATCGCAGCCAGGATAAAAAAGGGAACTGGATCTTTACCACAGAATCCGAAAAACCGGAAAAAATCGCGATTATTCATTGCGTGGGAAGCAGGGATAAAAATTTCAATAAATATTGTTCCCGAGTATGCTGCATGTACTCACTAAAGTTCGCCCATCTGATCCTTGATAAAATACCCGAAGCCGAAGTGTTCGAATATTTCATTGATATGCGTTCATTCGGGAAAGGTTATGAAGAGTTTTATGAACGAATCAAGGAGGAAGGTGTATCGATCATCCGCGGAAAAACAGCCAAGGTCGAAGAAAAGAGTGGCAAACTACTGATCCGCGGAGAAGATATTCTCAATTCGACCCTGATCGAAAACACAGTCGATATGGTCATTCTTTCTACCGGTCTTGAACCGGGAGAGGACAATAAAAAGATAAGCGAAATGCTTAGCATCCCAACAACTGAATGCGGATGGTTCGAAGAGGCCAATTACAACACCGATCCTACCGGAACCTTCAGGGGAGGAATCATGCTGGCAGGTACCTGCCAGGGTCCTAAAGACATCCCCGACTCGGTTGCCCAGGGTTCAGCTGCGGCCGCCCGCGTCATTCAGAGCATTATCCGTGGACGCGTTTCAAAGGATATTTCAGGATTAACCCTGCAGGATATTGAAAAACACATCAATGAACTTTCACCGGTTATTTAACAAGGAGGATTGACTATGAGTGTCCGTTTAAATCCAGATCTCAGGAACGAACTGGTCAAGTTTGGCATAGGCGACTGGAATGCCTGCTATCATTGTGGCACTTGCACCGCCATATGCCCGCTTTCGGAAGAAGGTTTCCTCTTCCCGCGAAAGAAGATCAGGCTGATGCAGATGGGGCTTGAAAGTCAGCTTAAATCCAGCGTCGAACCCTGGTTATGCTATTACTGCGGGGATTGCACCAAAACATGCCCACGAGATGCGAATCCCGGTGAACTGATGATGTCGCTGCGCCGGTACCTGACCTCTACCTATGACTGGACAGGACTATCCAAAAAATTCTACACCTCCGAAGTGTGGGAACTGGCATGGATCGTTTCCTTTGCCGCGCTGGTTGTGCTTTCCTTCCTAATGATCCTTCCATCCTTCGGATATCATTATACTTCAGAGCTTACGGCTGAAGGAGGCGTAAAGGTAAACTCCTTTGCCCCTATCCCGATCGTGGAGGCATTCGACTGGACGATGGCGATTATCGTAGCCTCTCTGCTGATCTCAAACATCCTCAGAATGTACTATGCAATCATCTGGAAAAACAGCACGACGAAAGTCTCACTGTGGGTTCACATCAGGGAATTCTGGCTTCTGATCTTCAATTTTGCCATTCAGCCCAAGTTTTCAAAATGCGATGACAAACGTTACTGGCTCTCGCACTGGTTCCTGATGTCGGGATATACCATCATGTTCATTGTGATTGTTGTGTTCCTGCCCTGGTTCCAGACAGAAAAGATCTTACCAATTTGGGACCCACAGCGCTGGTTGGGATATTATGCAACGTTCGGACTGCTCTTCGGTCTCTTTGTGGCTATCATCGGACGTCTCAGAAAAAAAGATGTCAAATTCCAGTTCTCCCATATCAGCGACTGGCTTTTCCTTGCGATGCTTACACTGACAGTTGTCACAGGGATACTGATCCATATCTTCAGGATAAACGGAATGCCTATGGCTACCTATATCTCATACATTGCTCACATGGCTGTTCTCGTCCCGATGATCCTGATCGAGGTGCCATTTTCGAAATGGTCGCACCTTGCCTACCGGCCATTTGCCGTCTATTTCACACAACTGAAAAAACATGCGGTTCCCAAATAATTGAATTTCATCCGGTACAGTAAAATCAACACCATGGAAGAACCTAGAATAGGCGTTTATATTTGCTGGTGCGGCACAAACATCGCGAAAATGGTCGATGTCGAACAGGTTGCCAATGAAGTCAGTAAACTTCCCCATGTGGCCATCGCCAAAAGCTACAAATACATGTGCTCGGATCCGGGACAGGAACTTATTATCAAAGACATCCGAGGCCACAAACTAAACCGGATTGTGGTTGCTGCCTGTTCCCCCCGTATCCACGAATTAACCTTTCGGAAAGCGGTTGAAAAGGCCGGCGTCAACCCCTACATGTTTGAAATGGCCAATATCCGGGAGCAGGATTCATGGGTACATACGGACCGCACCGAGGCCACTTCCAAGGCGCTGGACCTGGTTGTTGCTGCCATCAGGCGGGTCCAATTTCATGAACCGCTTCAAAAACGATCGGTCAATGTCGACCCGGCAACCCTTGTCATCGGAGGCGGAATTTCTGGCATGACTGCTGCCCTCGAGATCGCCAATGCCGGAAAAAAGGTATTCCTGATTGAAAAAACCGACCGGTTGGGCGGTCAGGTAGCGAAATTTGACCTGACTTTTCCGCATTTATCGAGCGCCCGCCAGTTGATCAGCCCCTTCATTCATCGCACTAAAAACCACCCAAACATCGAGGTATTCCTCAACACCGAGATCCGCGAGGTAACAGGGTATATTGGTAATTTTAAATCAACGGTTCATACACATGAAAACGAAACCATTGAGCTGAAATTCGGAAATATTATCGCGGCCGTTGGCCTTAAACCATTTGATCCTTCAAAGATCGATGAATATGGTTATGGCCGGTTCCCCGATGTGATCACCTCCCTGGAATTTGAAGAGATGTTATCCAATGGTCATGTCCTTACAAAATACGGGAAGGAGCCCAGAAATATTGCCATTATCCATTGCGTTGGAAGCCGGAATAAAAAATACCATACCTACTGCTCCCGAACCTGCTGCATGGCAGCGCTCAAGTATGTCCACGAAATCAGAGCCTGCCTGCCATCTGCAAACATCTTTGAAATCTATGCAGACATGCGTGCCTATGGTAAAGGCCATGAGGAATTTTATGCCATGACCACCCACAAGCAGATCATCTTCCTGATGTATGATCAAAAGGAGGCCCTCCCGGTTATCCGGCAGGCAAACCGGAACGACAACTGCAACATGGTGATTGAGATGAATGAGAAATTGTCGGGCGAATCGATCGAGGTTCCTGTTGATATGGTGATCCTGATGGTGAACATGGAAGCCCATGACAACGTAAAAGAGGTTGTTCGTGCCATCGGAGTCAGTTTGTGTGGAAACCAGTTTTTTATTGAGAAGCACCCAAAACTTGACCCTGTTGCAACCACGACAGCAGGCGTATTTATCGTAGGTACATGCCAGGGACCAAAGGATATTCCCGATTCTGTCGCCCAGGCACGGGCGGCTGCAGCAAGGATATTAGCTTCGATCGCCCAGGGATCGGTGGCTGTGGAAGTTACCACCGCCTTCGTGAATGAGCACCTTTGCTGTGGCTGTCAAACCTGTGTCAAGGTATGCCCCTATGGCGCAATCTCCTATAACGAAATAAAACGCGCATCGGAGGTCAATGAAGTGCTTTGCAAAGGTTGCGGCACCTGCGGGTCAGCCTGCCCTGCCGGCGCCATTACCAGCAAACACTTCACCGACAACCAGATACTTGCCGAAATTGAAGGAATCATGTCCATGTCATATAAAGGAGAATAACCATGAGTTACAGACCAACCATCGTCGCTTTCCTATGCAACTGGTGTGCATACACCGGAGCCGACCTTGCAGGAACTTCACGCCTGCATTATGCTCCAAACATCCGGATCATCAGGGTCATGTGCTCAGGCAGAATTGAGCCTGCATTTGTATTGAAAGCTTTTCAGCAGGGGGCCGACGGGGTCCTCATTTGCGGTTGCCACCCCGGCGATTGTCACTACCACGAAGGTAATTATAAATGTCTGCGACGGTTTAAACTTTTACAGAAATACATTGACCAGATGGGCATTGAAAAAGACCGCCTCCAGCTCGAATGGATCAGCGCAAGCGAAGGACAGCAGTTTGCCGAACTGGTCAACACCATGACAAAAACACTGCTGGTACTGGGGCCAAGTAAAATTAAAGGTTCACTTGAAGTCGAAAATCTAAAACATTAAACCATGCCTCCCGACACGTCAAATCCAAAACCAAAAATCAAGCTCGCCATTTACTGGGGATCTGCCTGTGGTGGTTGTTGTGTATCGGTTCTTGATACCCACGAAAAACTGTTTGACATTGTCACCGCTGCCGACCTGGTGTTCTGGCCCATCGCCATGGATATCAAATACAAGGATGTGGAAGCGATGCCCGACCAATCCATTGACCTGACACTGTTCAACGGGGCAGTCAGAAACAGTGAGAACAAACACATGGCTGAGGTACTGAGAAAGAAGTCGAAAATTATGGTGGCCTATGGATCCTGCGCTTACATGGGGGGCATCCCCGGTCTGGCCAATTTTTCATCCAAAGAAGAAATTTTCAAACGGGTTTACCAAGAAACTGAATCCACCCTGAATCCTGATAAAATAAGGCCTGTTGAGCAATCAGAGGTAAAAGAAGGAACCCTGAAAATTCCTGAGTTCTTCAATGATGTTCATACCCTGAACCAGGTGGTGGATGTCGATTATTTTATCCCGGGATGCCCGCCACAGAGTGAACGGCTTATCGAAGTGTTTACAGCGGTTGTCACCGGCATTGGCCTGCCACCGAAAGGATCGGTCGTTGGCGCCCTCGAAAAAACCAATTGCGACGAATGTCTGCGTAAAAAATCCGACAAAAAGCTGATTAAAAAATTCTATCGTCCATGGGAGATCCAGGACGATAAAGAGACCTGTTTTCTGGAGCAGGGCGTGATCTGCATGGGGCCTGCTACACGGGGAGGATGCGGTGTACGGTGCGTTGTTGGAAACTCACCCTGCAGGGGTTGCTATGGCCCCCCTGCAGGATCTCCCGATCCGGGCGCAAAAATGATGTCGGCCATTGGTACCATGATCGATGCCGACAGTCCTGAAGAAATTGATGCAATTATCGAAACCATTGTTGATCCCGCCGGACTCTTTTACCGCTTCAGTTTGCCGGCATCTATTTTAGGAAGGAAAGTATTATGAGAAAAATCACCATCGACCCGATCACCCGACTCGAAGGACATGGCAAGATCGAAATTTTTCTGCACCCCGATGGAAGTGTTGAAAATGTATATTTCCAGGTGCCGGAGTTAAGAGGATTCGAAAAATTCTGTGAAGGAAGGCCTGTTGAAGAGTTGCCCTCCATTGTCACTAAAATTTGTGGGGTTTGTCCCGGCTGCCATCATATGGCGTCCGGTAAAGCTATTGATGCAGTTTTTGGCGTTACACCGCCTCCCACCGCGGTGAAGTTACGGGAGCTATTCTATATGGCCCACTTTGTCCATAGCCACATTGCCCATTTCTATGCGTTAGCGGCGCCTGATTTCGTGGTGGGGCCGACTTCGGATCCGGCTGAACGGAACATTTTAGGCGTAATTTCCAAAGTCGGGATAGAAATTGGTACCGAAGTCATCAAGCAACGCCGCATCGCCCAAGAGATCCAGGCGCTTATCGGAGGACATCAGACACATGTCATCATGAACACGCCCGGTGGCGTAAAAAAAGGAATTACCGAAGAACAACGGGACGATATCGTTAAAAAGGCGGAAGGCTTTGTCGAATTCTCCAAATTTTCTGTTCAGCTATTCAAGGATGTCGTCCTTGGAAATAAAGACTACGTCGATATCATCCTGAATGGACCCTATTCGCTCAAATTACATTCCATGGGACTGGTGGATGCGAATAATAAGGTGAATTTCTATGATGGCAGGGTACGGGTTGTTGACACCGAAGGAAAAGAGCTCTACAAGTATTCCCCCAATGAATATACCGACTTCATTGAGGAACGCGTGGAACCTTGGAGCTATCTGAAATTTCCATACCTGAAAAAGATCGGCTGGAAAGGATTTGTTGAAGGCCAGGACTCAAGCGTTTACCAGGCAACCCCTCTTTCCCGTCTCAACGCTTCCGATGGAATGGCCACCCCGATAGCCCAGAAAGAATATGAAGCGATGTATGCCATCCTAGGAGGAAAACCTGTTCATGCTACACTGGCAATGCATTGGGCCCGGCTTATCGAATTAATCTATGCATCAGAACATTGCCTCGAACTGGCGCTGGACTCGGAAATCACCGGTAAAGAACTCAGGTCTCCTCTAGGAAAAATTGTCGGCGAAGGAGTTGGCATCGTTGAAGCTCAGCGCGGTACACTTACACACCATTACTGGACGGATGATAGGGGAATGGTAAAAAAAGTCAACCTCATTGTGGGGACAACCAACAACAACGCAGCCATCTGCATGTCACTCAAAAAAGCGGCGCAAGGGTTAATAAAAAAAGATATGGAAGTGACCGAAGGCACCCTAAACATGATTGAGATGGCATTCCGTGCCTATGATCCCTGCTTTTCATGTGCCACCCACTCCTTGCCGGGTCAAATGAAAATGGAGTTGATATTGAAAGATTTAGAAGGTAAGATCCTCCGGACCATTAAAAGAAATTGATGTGACCAGTTTCGCGGAACGATCAGGAAAGATACTGGTCCTTGGGATCGGGAATGAAATATTGACCGATGACGGCATCGGTGTACGTCTCGTTGATGATCTTCAAGCCAAATGCTTCTCTGCTGAAATAGTTTTTGACAAAGGAACGGTAGGCGGTTTGGAGATCCTTGAGATAATCCAGGGATACAGGGAGGTCCTTTTTCTGGATGCCATTAAAACCAATGAGGGTAAACCTGGCGAGATTTACCACATGGATCTTTCAGATTTCTTAGAAACGTCGCACCTCTCTAACCTTCATGATGTGAGTTTTATCGAAGCGATCAGGCTTGGCAGAGAACTGGGATTTGATTTGCCGGAGAAACTGCACATTTTTGCTGTGGAGATCGTTGAAGACATGGTATTCAGCATAAATTTCACAGCGGAAATTGAAAAACAATATCCTGTCATTTTGGATACAGCGGAACATTTTATTCGCTCCATGATTGAAATGAATGAACCCGTGGAGTCACCGGTCTAATAGGATTTCCTCTTGGTAAAGTGAGTGTGTATCAAATCTTCTGCAACAGAACTCAAAGGATTTTGTAAAAAATCTTCATAGACCTTTATCGCTTCGGGATTTTCATGTGCCTTTTGTATTTCCATACCCATCTCTTCTGCATATAATGCCTGAACCCGCTTCAGCCTTATTTCGGGATTCGTCGGAATGGGTTGTCCCCCGCCACCCAGGCAACCGCCCGGGCAAGCCATGATCTCAATAAAATGGTACGGAGAGGTTCCTTTCCGGATATCTTCAACAAGCGATCTGGCGTTTGCCAGCCCATGGGCAACTGCAAGATGCAGATCAACACCGTTCAGGAATGACCATTGATCAAGACAATCATCCATTTTCAGGAAAAATTCCTTGATCCCATCCATTCCACGGACGGGCTGAATAATGAGGTTTTCGTATGGAACATCCCTCCCTGTCACTTTTTCGTAAATGGTTCTCAAGGCAGATTCCATCACGCCGCCGGTAGCGCCATATATAACGCCCGCGCCGGATGCTTTGCCCATGAGGGCATCATAATGATCATTGGGCAATGACTTAAAATCAATTCCAGCCTGAATGATCATGATCGCCAATTCCCTGGTGGTCAGTACATAATCAACATCCTTATACCCGCTTGAACGCATTTCGGGGCGGTCGGCTTCGAATTTTTTTGCCGTGCATGGCATGATTGAAACCGTGACAATATTTTCTGGTTTCAATCCACGCATTTTAGCATAATAGGTCTTTGCCAAAACTCCGAACATCTGCTGGGGAGACTTACAGGTTGAAAGATGTTCCAGGGAATCAGGAAATGCATGTTCCATAAATTTGATCCAGGCTGGCGAACAGGAAGTGATCATCGGCAGGGGAACCGATTGGTCTTGCAACTGATAACGCCGCTGCAACCGATCAAGAAATTCAGCGCTCTCTTCAATGGTCGTGATATCGGCTGAAAAAGCAGTATCAAGTACGGTATCGAAACCCAACCTTCGCAGGGAGGTTACCAACTTCCCGGTAACCCTTTTACCCGGTTCTATTCCAAGATCCTCCCCAATGGCAATCCTTACAGCAGGAGCCGTTTGAACAATTACATGTTTATCCTTGTTCCAGATAGCATTCCACACCTCTTCAATGTAATTCTTTTCAACAAGCGCGCCGGTAGGACATCGGTCGATGCATTGCCCGCAATTGGTGCAGAATACATTAAAAAGTGATTTTCCCAGGTAGGTTGAGATTTTCATATTGCCTCCCTTGTGGGCAACCCAAACCGCGCTCACCCCCTGAATTTCGGAACAAGTCCTCACGCAACGCTGGCAACGGATGCACTTCCTGTCATCTTTCACCAATGCGGGCGAGATGATATCCAGCGTGGCTTTTTCCTCTTTGTGAAGATTGATGTAGGTCGGATTGATGATCTTGAATTCCGAAGCCAGGTTCTGAAGTTCACATTTACCATTTTTATAGCAATTGGTACAATCGGTAAAATGTTCAGAAAGCAACAACTCCAGCATGACACGCCTGGCTGTTCTCACTCTCAGGCTGCTTGTATGAAGTATCATTCCCTCCTCAACAGGTGTGGCACAGGATGCAACCAACTGTTTGTTGTTTTCAAGCTCGACAAGGCAAACGCGACAATTCCCGGCAATCTTCAGATCCTTGTGATAGCAAAGGGTAGGTATATGAATATTTTGAGAACGGGCAGCATCCAGGATTGAAATTCCCTCTTCAACCGCGAACTCCATTCCATCCATCGTTACCTTAACCATTTTCCGGGTTGAGATATCCTTTACCGATCGGGCATAGGTTTCATATTTTTCCTCGATCTCGTCCTGGGCAAGCTGTATCGGGATGCTGATATGATCGTAAAGTTCCTGTCGGGTAAAATGATGCAGGGGCGAGTGCTGGAGATTGGTTGTAACTATCTCACTATAAAGTGAAAGCAGATTCGAAATTTCCACAGGTGTAAAACCTTCATCAAAACGAGGGAATGTGATATCATCTATATAATTGATCATCAGGCTTCGATCTGCATTCAGGATGGTTGAAGCCAATACGTTGTACATTGTATGCAGTACCAGACTTAATTCCGGCACCTCCATCTGTTGATAGTGGGAAAGCGCTTCGGTATTTTTTGCAGAAAGAACCATGGTTGTGATGGATGAGAGCATCTGCTCCTTTTCGCTGATCAGCAATTCATAAATCAACAGGTTGGTCCTCACCGAAATGTGTTTCAATGCTGCTTCATTCCTCATTTGCCATTCCATCGGGTTGCTTTTCATCTTTGCAAGAAGGAACAGCAGCCGGCGGTTGATATGCAGCCGTGTGAGTGGCTCCCAATCGATAGCCTTTCGTGTATAAGAAGCATCCGTATCAAGTTTAAGATCGAGATACTTCAGCATCCAGAACCGTTCAAATGGAGGAGGGGTGATCCTGAGTTTTCCTAAAAGAATTCTTACCGCTATTCCGGGATAGGCTAAAAACCTGGGAATAAAAATTGGTTTTACAGGTGTTCCAAAATAATCTTTGGTCGCAATTTCGAAAAGTTCCCGGTGTGATGTACTCCCGTCAGGACTAGCAGCGTACACATTGAAGGATGGCAATGCATGACTGTTTTGCAAGATGATCAGCGCCAACCTGGAAAGATCATGAATATGGATATAGGGAACTGCTGAATTTCCCTTTCCACCCAGGATTCTGGAATCATAGCCGTTCGACAACCAGGTCCCGAGAAACTTATACAAAGGAGGGTATTCACACCAATCGCTGAAAACAGCCGCAAACCGGATCACTGTCGATGGTATATCTTTGGATAACTCAAGCAGCATGGCCTCTCCGGCCTTTTTTGTTTTTGCGTAGGCATAGTTTGCATCTACCGGGGTTTTCTCCCCAATCGTTTCACCTGGACTAGGGAAATTGCACGCTGCGAGGGAACTGGCAAAAAGAAATCGCTTTACCTTTAATAACCTGGCCAGTTCGATCACATGCCTGGTGCCTTCAATATTCGTTCGCTGATAGGCGGCATCGTCGGAATAATTGAAATCATAAAAGGCTGCCAGATGCAATATATAATCAGCGCCACCCATGCGTTGAATGCCATTGAACACGGCATTGATCTGACCTGGATTGGCAATATCCCATTGTATCCAGTGAACATTGGGATGATCTGCTATGTTTGCCTCCTTGGCCGATCTCCGGGCAATAGCAATAACATTATACTGATCTTTGATAAAATCCAAGAAATACCTGCCGATGAATCCCGACGCCCCGGTAATAATGATTGAGGGAAGTGTGATACTCATACCATCATGAGTTAAAGGAATACTTGTAGAATTTAATATAGAACCAATACGATAAAAGGATTGCCACCCCCATCAAAAAATCTCCCACCCCTGCTAAAAATACCATAAAAATCGGTTTCTCAAAGACAAAGTAAGAAAAGAGGAAGATGGTTGCCGAAAATTTCGTAAAACAGGACAAGAAGATGAGCTGGGCTGAACTTTCGGGTTTCCGTGCAGCCATGATATAGACCGCACTGATAATCAGGTGGAACACTCCTCCCTGCAAGGCAAAAAACTTTTCATACAGCTGAAACCCGAATAATTCAATAATTTCAATGGGCAAAATGATGAGTGCCAATCCAAAACCGATGGAATGAATGGCAACCAGCCATAAAATCCATTGCAGCATTTTGCGATAGTCTATGTGTTTCATACCATTTATCAGATGCACAGTAAAAGTAATAAATCTTTGTTAAATAATAAACAATACCTCGGTGAATGACATTAAATATCTCTTTAATATGAGGTTTTATTATTTAGACCAGCTTAAAATAGCTGAGTTTAATAAGATTTTTCATTTTCATTGTTAGTTTATTAACAAAGAAATTCTAATTTTGTATTTCAGTTTAGAACGACGAGCTAATAACATATAATTAACTAAATATCAACACAATGACACCAACCGGAAATAATTACATCAATGAATTGGTGGAGATTCACGGCAGAAGCAGGACGAGTTTAATGCCAATTCTTCAGGGAGTAGTTGCGCAAAAGAATTACATTTCAGATCAGGACATGACTGAAATTGCAAAAGCGCTCGATCTTTCGGCCGCACAGGTTTACGGAACCGCTACTTTCTATTCATTTCTTGATACAGAGCCCAGGGGCGAATTTGTTATCAGGGTTTGTAAGACAATCACTTGCGACATGCACGGTAAAAAGACCATCATACAGGCGCTGGAGGACATGCTGAAGATAAAGGTCGGGGAAACTACTCCAAATAAGAAGTTCACCCTGCTCGAAACGAACTGTCTTGGCTGGTGTCACGAAGGTCCGGCCATGCTGATCAACGACACCCCATACAGTGGCCTGACCACCGAAAAGGTACATGATATCATCAGTGAATACATCAATAATAAACATTAAAAGAAAATAGGAGAAACAGTCATGTCAGAACAAACCCTTAAAAGAGTTGACTTAATCTTCGGGGAGTATTCCAACGAAAAATATAAGGTTTTAGCCAGCACACTGGAGAGGACCAACGAGGATATCCTGAAAGACATTCTGGAGTCGGGCCTTCGTGGCCGTGGCGGCGCCGGTTTCCCGACAGCCATGAAATGGAAATACACTGCCGAGACACCCGGTGATGAGAAGTTTGTAGTATGTAATGCCGATGAAGGAGAGCCGGGAACATTCAAAGACCGCGAAATTCTATACCGTGTTCCCCGCAAGGTATTTTCGGGAATGGCGATTTGCGGCAAAGTAATCGGCGCAAAAAAAGGATACATGTACCTGCGTGGCGAATACAAATTCATGGTACCTGATTTAATGAAAGAACTTGATTCATACCATGAGCATGTGAAACAGCTTGGTTTTGATTTTACCATTGAAATCCGCATGGGATCCGGCGCCTATATCTGCGGTGAAGAGAGTGCCCTGTTCGAATCCATGGAAGGCGGACGCGGTGAGCCGCGCAACAAACCGCCCTACCCTACTACCAGCGGTTTCATGAAAAAGCCCACCGTTATCAACAATGTGGAAACATTTGTAAACGTCCTTATGATCATGCGCCTTGGCCCTGATCAGTATAAAAAACTTGGGACAACCGACTCCCGCGGTTCAAAGGTGTTTTCTGTTTCCGGTGATACGCCCATCCCGGGAATTTACGAACTTGAACTCGGCATGCCCCTCGATCGCTTTGTCGATGAATTCGGTGATGGTGATACAAAAGCAGTGCAAGTCGGGGGCGCTTCAGGCTTCTGCGTCCCACGTAAGAAATTCAAGGACACAGTCATAGGTTTTGAAGGCGTGCCAACCGGAGGCTCCATGATGATTTTCAACAGTTCGCGCTCCATGTATAATGTACTGCATAATTATCTCGAATTCTTTGAAGAGGAATCCTGCGGTCAGTGCACCCCCTGCCGTGTTGGTTGCCAGCAACTGCTTAAAGGAATTGTGGCTGTTAAAAAAGGTGATAAAAAAGCTGCCTATCTTGACCAGCTCATGAAACTGAGTGAAAGCATGAAGATCACCGCGAAATGTGGTCTGGGTCAATCCGTAGCCAATTCATTCTCATCCATCGTCAACAACTTCAAGGAAGAGATGATTTATTAATCCAGTATTAACAAGAAATTATAACAATAAGTTATGGCTAAAAATATAAATCTAACGATAGATGGCATCAATGTTACAGTTGATGAAGGCACCACCATCCTCGAAGCAGCCCGTAAATTAAACATTCATATTCCAACGCTTTGCTACCACGAAGATCTCTGTGTTGCAGGTAATTGCCGTGTATGCGTCGTAGAACAGGAGAAAGTCCGAAATTTGCCTGCTTCCTGTGCTACCCCCGCCGCCGAAGGGATGGTGATCCATACCAACAGCATGAAGGTACGTATGGCGCGCAAACACATTGTTGAGTTGCTGCTTTCGGAGCACAATGCCGACTGTACGAAATGCTATAAAAATGGACTTTGCGAGCTTCAGGGCCTTGCGTCACAAATGCTGACCGGTGATCATCTTTTTCTCGATCTGGTTCCTGATAAAAAGTACACCATCGACATGTTCAACACAGCCATCATCAAGGATGACAGCCGCTGTATCCGTTGCCAGCGTTGCGTTCGCACCTGCGAGGAACTTCAGAGTGTAAGCGCATTGGGTGTGGCTTATAAAGGCAATAAGATGAAAATCTCCACCTTTTTTGAACATTCATTATTTGAGGTGGTATGTACCAATTGCGGTCAATGTGTTAACCGTTGCCCGACCGGCGCCCTGATCGAACGCAATTACATCGACAAGGTGTGGGATGCCATTTACGACCCGACCAAACATGTGGTTGTACAAACAGCTCCCGCGGTTCGTGTTGCACTCGGCGAAGCATTGGGAATGACTACCGGAAAGATCGTTACCGGAAAAATGGTGGCAGCGCTCAGGAGGCTGGGCTTTAGTTCCGTGCTTGATACCGATTTTACAGCAGACCTCACCATCATCGAAGAGGGACATGAACTGCTCACCCGCTTAAAGAGGGCTCTTGTTGACAAAGATCCAACAGTCGCTTTACCAATGGCTACATCCTGTTCCCCGGGATGGATCAAATTCATTGAACATACCTTTCCTGAATACCTTCCCAATCTTTCAACCTGCAAATCGCCGCAACAGATGTTCGGGGCGCTTGCCAAAACCTATTATGCACAAAAACGCAAACTGGATCCGAAGGACATTGTTTCGGTCTCCATCATGCCCTGTACTGCAAAGAAGTTCGAAGCCAACCGTCCTGAAATGCGGTCAAGCGGCTACAAGGATGTTGATTATGTGCTGACAACCCGCGAACTTGGGATCATGATCAAACAGGCTGGTTTGGATTTCGAAGCCCTTCCCGAAGAAAAATTTGACAGCTTTATGGGAACATCCACCGGTGCGGCCGTTATCTTCGGATCGACTGGCGGTGTTATGGAAGCTGCACTCCGTACTGCTTATGAAATCGTGACCGGGCGTCCGGTTCCTTTCGATGGATTGAATATCGTTGCGGTACGTGGAACAGAAGACGAAGTTCGTGAAGCATCCATTAAAATTGACAATGTAAAACCTGAATGGAGTTTCCTGGAAGGTGTCGAATTGAAATGCGCCGTTGCAAATGGATTAGCCCATGCAAAAGAATTGATGCAAAATGTAAGGGATGGTAAAGCCAACTATCACTTCATCGAAGTGATGGCCTGTCCGGGTGGGTGCCTGGGTGGTGGCGGACAGCCGATCCCTACCAATAAAGAGATCAGAACCAAACGTAAATTAGCTATTTACGAAGAAGATATGGGAATGCCGATCCGTAAATCTCATGAGAACCCTGAAATTGCTGAAATCTACAAAGAATTCCTCGAACAACCACTGGGTCATAAGTCCCATGAATTACTACACACACACTACACACCTCGAAAGAGATACTAATACACGACTACCCTCAAAAGGCTGCCCGGATGGTGGCCTTTTTTTTTACAAAAAAAAACTGCCGGTAATCAGCCGGCAGTTTAGCGCACATTACTAACAAATGTATGTATAAAGAACGGGTATGATTTATTTTTAGTCCTTCTCCCGGGCGTTTATTAATCCCATGGGATTCAGATCTTGGGTTTCTTTGTGGTTTTATTGTCAGGCGAAACAGTTGCTGGCTTCGGAGCTGAAGGCTTATCAGGTGATTCCACTGATTTATCCGGTTTCGCATCTTTATCATCATTCACATATACCTTGACCTGACGGCTTGAATGGTTCCTGTTGCGGGGTGCTCTGCCAGGGTCACGTATGACAATAACATTTTCATGCCTTTCAAACATGGGGGCATCTTTCAGATCAATGATGATCCGTTTGCCACCTTTCCTGTCCTTGATCGAATAACTTACCACCCGATCCATGGGGATATCACCCAAAACATCATTCAATGACTGACGGTCGCCGCCCGATCGGATAACTCTCCGTTCCTGTCCAGGGCCTCTTTGCTCCCAAAAGTAATTCTCCATGTTTTGCCCGGGAACCATTCCTTCCCATTCAATCTCATCCAGATCTTCAAGAGCCGGGCACTCTGGAATCGACGGCATCTCAAAGTCATAATTGAATCCTTCCGGCATTTGGTGCATCCTGATCCGGGCATGCTTTCCACCCTTCCCGAGTACGATCACCTTGTCTATTTCTTTATGGAGAGAATCCAGCATGGTCGAATCAGGCATTTCCATGGTTGTGTCAATCACCGTGGTTTTACCATTGTCATCCCTGATAATTTTAAGTACAATTTTTTCAGATGATTCTTTTTTAGCAGTTTCCTGTGAATATACGGGCCTCGTGATGAAAATCGCAAGGATGGCAATTGCTCCGAATGTACAGGCAATTTTAAATTTGAATAAATTAATCTTCATAGTCTCCTCCGCTGTTAGGTTGTCGGATGCAAATCTAAGATGAGTAAGTGGCTGAAAATGTTAATAAAACGTTAAAGTTGGTTAATGAATCGTTAATCTTGATCATTGGCCTTTTCCTTTCCTTATTTTTGCAACATGAACAAAAGGACATTGTACATCCTCATCGTAAGTATCTGCATTTCCCTGCTCGGGATTATAATAGTACAATTCTTCTGGATAAGGAATGCTTTTCAGGTGAAAGAGTCGCAGTTTGAACGCAGTGTAAATGATGCTCTCGGGAGTGTGGTCAATAAAATTGAGACCCGGGAAAACATGTACTTTATCAGCAGGAATTTTGAAGGCGACAGCATCATGCGAATTGTAAAGGCATTTGCCAGGGATACGACACAGGCCATTAAGGAGAGACTTGATTCGCTGATGGCGTTGAATGAAATGCCTGTTGCAAAGAGGATCCCTCAGCGCTCCCCTCCGCCTCCTCCCTATCTTCGCCATCTTCCCCCGGCCTCAGTAATTCACTATTCTTATCAATACAACGTGGTTCCCACCCAGGAAGGTGTTGATTCAGTAACCGTAAAAATGGAGCAGTTTTTTCAGGAGATACCCCCCACCGATGGGGATGAATTCAATTTTGAATGGAACGATCAGATTGGAAGAATCGATTCCCTGATGGAGACAAACATAATGGACCCGCATATGCGACCTTTGGATCAGCAACCCGAAGGTGAAAATTTCCAGGAAGGTCAGATAATTATTGAATCTCCTGGCAGCAATGGATCCCCCACCATCAGGTACGTGATCCCGCAAACCAATACTATCAGGCCACAGCCGATGCAAAATCAGGTCAATAGGAACAGGAAACAACTCAGGGAGAACAATATCCAAAAGCTGGATAACAAAGCAAAGAAGATCCGTGATTTCATAAAACAGATGGCCATTGCGATTGAAACCCAGCCTGCACCAATTCAGCAACGGATCAATAAAAAAAGTCTCCAGGCTACGCTCAGTAAGTCATTTTCGGATAAGGGGATCAATCTTCCGTTCGAATTTGCTGTTTTCTCACCATCCAATGATACCAACCATATCCCGATTAGGTCTTCAGGATTTACCAACGATTACGAAAAAACAGAACACAGGGTGTCACTCTTTCCGAACGACCTGTTCCACAAACCAGACCTGCTTCTCGTTTATTTCCCGGGACAAAAAACCCACGTCCTAAAATCTTTGTCACTTCTTATGGTCGGGTCAATCCTGTTCACCCTGATCATCATCCTTTCATCGGGTGCCAGTATTGTAGTCATGATCAGGCAAAAGAAAATATCGGACATCAAAACAGACTTCATCAACAACATGACCCATGAATTTAAAACACCCATCGCCACCATCTCCATTGCAGCCGATTCCATAACCAATCCCAGGGTAATTTCGGAACCGGAAACCATTAAGAATTTTACAAGGATCATCAAGGAAGAGAATAACCGGATGAATACCCGGGTGGAACAGATATTGCAAATGGCGTTACTCGACAGCCGCGATTTTAATCTCCGGCCCGATATTGTTGATATGAACGACCTGATAGAAAGAGTCGTATCACATTACCGTCTGCAGATAGAAAAACGCGAAGGGGCGATTTCAACCCGGCTTGATGCCGAACATGCCCTGGTTGAAGTCGATGAAGATCATATTCGGAACGTTCTACTCAACCTGTTGGACAACGCGAATAAGTATTCCATCATTAAACCAGAGATTGAAGTATTTTCTTTCAACCGTTCCGGGAAATTATTTTTTGGAGTACAGGATCGGGGAATGGGCATGAGCCACGATGCACAGCGCAGGGTGTTTGACAAGTTTTTCAGGGTGACCTCGGGCAACATCCATAACATCAAAGGTTTTGGGCTGGGACTCAGCTACGTCAAAGCCATTGTCCTTGCACACCATGGAGATATCTCCATTCAAAGTGAACTGGGAAAAGGAAGCAGGTTTGAAATCAGTTTGCCCGGTGTAAGCGAGGAGGTTGAAAATAAAGATTAATAGAATATTTGAACTGGAGGCAGGTATGAATCAGAAAATAAAGATATTGCTGGTCGAAGACGATCCGAACTTTGGATCAATCATGAAGTCCTATCTGGAGTTAAATGATTTTGAGGTTGTTTTGAAAGCCGATGGGAAACAAGGATTATCTGCTTTTAAATCCGAGTTGTTTGATATATGTATCCTGGATGTCATGATGCCTGAAATGGATGGATTCACCCTGGCGAAGGAGATTAAAAAGTCAAACGGCAATGTTCCATTCATATTTCTAACCGCAAAATCATTGAAAGAGGACATGCTGGAGGGATTCAGAACGGGGGCTGATGATTATATTACCAAACCGTTTGACTCTGAGGTCCTCCTGTTTAAACTGCAGGCAATCCTGAAACGAAATCTCCAGCGCAATGAGAACGAACCTGAGGTGAACGAGATGATGGTCGGAAAACTTTTGTTCAATTACAACCTGCGAACCCTGACACACGATAAACTGACGACCCAACTCTCACCAAAGGAGGCAAGCCTGCTGAAAATGCTATGTTCAGCCAAAGATGGGATCCTTTTGCGTAAAGATGCACTGGAGAAAATCTGGGGTGCCGATAATTACTTCAATGGCCGCAGCATGGATGTATTCATAGCCCGTCTGCGTAAATGCCTGAAAGCAGATCCTACCGTCGAGATTGCCAATATCCACGGTAACGGGTTCAGGCTGATCCTGCCAAAATAAGGTTGCCATAGTTTACGGCAATACTTGCCAGCAATGGCAGAATAACAAAAGTTATAAATTAATTTGTTAATTTTTTAACAAGGTTAATAATATAACAATGAGATTTATTAATTTTGCAGGGAAAGATGTTTTTCGGGGGAGGCGATTGGAGAAATGACTGTCTGTATCAGGATATCGCCAACCTCTTAAACAATAAATAAAATTATGGAAAAAATTAAATCATTGGCCGATTTAAAGAAAATGCAGGAGTCTCTTCAGGCCAAAGCAGATTTGCATGATCACAGTGCAGACTCCGGTTCACAGATCCTGGTTAAGGTTGCCATGGCCACCTGCGGGATCGCCTCAGGAGCAAAAGAGGTGATGGAAGTATTCACAGAGGAATTTGCCAAACGCAACATCAATGCCTCGGTTATACAGACTGGCTGCATGGGCTATTGCTATGCGGAACCCACGATTGAGATCACAAAACCCGGGAATGAACCGATCACCTTTGGATATGTCGATTTAAAGAAAGCGATCAGGATCATCGACAAATACGTTCTGAACAACGAACTGGTTGATGGGATCATCCCGGTAAATTATGAAACCATTGATAATAAATAAAAGCGGAAATAATCAAATGGCAAAAATTAAATATCATATGCTTGTTTGCGGCGGGACTAGTTGTCATGCTTCAAATAGCGAAGATATCCTGAAGAATTTTCAGGATCTGATAAAAATTAAGGGACTGGATTCTGATGTTCAGGCGATTAAAACCGGCTGTTTTGGGTTTTGTGACAAGGGCCCTATTGTGAAAATGATGCCTGATAATACTTTTTACATCCGGGTGAAGCCGGAGGATTGTACTGAAATAATCGAAGAACATATTATCAAAGGGAAGAAGGTAAACCGGCTTTTATACCACGATACTGAGTCAAAAGAAAATAAAAGTAATTCCAATAACCCGGGTCTTCACAAAAAACAGATCCGGATTGCTTTAAGGAATTGTGGGGTCATCAACCCGGAAAATATCGAAGAATATATCGCCAGGAATGGATACCAGGCGCTGGGTAAAGTACTTACCGAGCTTACGCCTGAAGCCACCATTGAAATCATGAAGAAATCGGGACTTCGGGGCCGGGGTGGCGGTGGATTTCCCACTGGATTAAAATGGGAAATCACACGTGCAGTGAAGGCCGACCAGAAATATGTTGTTTGCAACGCTGATGAAGGTGACCCAGGTGCCTTTATGGACCGCTCGGTTCTTGAAGGCGACCCACATACGGTACTTGAAGCTATGGCCATCAATGGTTATTGCACAGGCGCTGACAAAGGGGTCATCTATATCCGAGCTGAATATCCGCTGGCGGTGGAACGATTGAAAATCGCCATGAAACAAGCCAGGGAGTGTGGATTGCTTGGACAAGACATTTTAGGGACAGGATTCAACTTCGACATTGAAATCCGGTATGGTGCCGGAGCTTTTGTTTGCGGTGAGGAGACAGCTTTAATCCATTCGATGGAAGGACTGAGGGGTGAACCTACAGTTAAGCCGCCGTTCCCCTCCGAATCGGGGTTCCTTGGCAAGCCGACCAATGTGAACAATGTGGAGACCTATGCCAATATTCCGGCCATCATTAACAAAGGCGCTGACTGGTTTGCAAGCATCGGCACCGCGAAATCAAAAGGGACAAAGGTATTTGCATTGGCAGGCAAAATCAACAATGTCGGCCTCATTGAAGTTCCCATGGGTATTACGCTGCGGGAGGTGATCTTTGAGATCGGCGGCGGGATAAAAAACGGTCGTACATTCAAAGCCGTTCAAACCGGTGGACCATCGGGCGGCATGCTTACGGAGAAGGACCTGGATACCCCGATCGATTACGACAACCTCATAGCGGCTGGTTCTATGATGGGATCAGGCGGGATGATTGTTATGGACGAGGATGACTGCATGGTGGCCATGGCAAAATTCTACCTTGAATTTACAGTTGAAGAATCCTGTGGCAAATGCTCTCCTTGCAGGATCGGGAACAAGCGGTTGTATGAAATGCTTGAAAAGGTAACCCAGGGTCATGCTGTCATGGACGACCTTGATAAATTACGCAATCTGAGTCATGTGATCAAAGACACTTCGCTTTGTGGCCTCGGACAGACCTCCCCTAACCCGGTTCTCTCATCCATGGATAATTTTTACCATGAATACCTGGAACATGTAGGCGATAAAAAATGCCGGGCCGGGAGTTGCAAATCTCTGATGCAATACATCATCAATGCTGAAAACTGTATCGGATGTACGCTGTGTGCCAGGAATTGTCCTGTCGATGCTATTGCCGGCGAACGGAAGCAGGCACATGTGATTGATCAGGAAAAGTGCATTAAATGCGGCGCTTGTATGGAGAAATGTAAATTCAATGCGATTTTTATAAATTAACCAGGAGGATTACATGGAAATGGTAAAACTGACCATTGACGGAAAACCTGTCGAAGTCGAAAAAGATGCAACGATTTTAAAAGCAGCCAAAACAATTGGCATAGATATACCTACCCTTTGCTACTTTCAACTAAAAGACATGAACATTGAAAACCGTCCGGGCGGATGCCGCATTTGTGTGGTTGAAGTTGTCGGGCGGCGAAATCTCGCTCCAGCTTGTTCTACCAATGTAGCAAAGGATATGGTTGTTAACACCCACTCAATAAGGGTATTGAATGCACGCCGCACTGTTCTGGAGTTAATTCTCTCCGATCATCCTGCTGAATGTCTGACCTGTGCCAAATCGGGCTATTGTGAGCTCCAGACCATGGCACAGCAACTTGGCGTACGTGAATTACCCTTTCAGGGAGCACAGTCGACCTATCGTAAAGATACATCGCCTGCCATCATCAGGGATGTTGACAAATGCATCATGTGCAGACGGTGCGAAATGATGTGTAATGATGTACAGACGGTAGGTGCGCTTTCTGCCGTCAACAGAGGGTTTATGGCAGTGGTAGCTCCAGCATTCGAAATGAATCTCGAGAAATCTCCCTGTACTTACTGCGGACAATGTGTATCTGTTTGTCCTACCGGTGCCTTAACCGAAGTTGACCACTCGCGCAACGTGATTAATTCACTCGCTGATCCCACGAAAACAGTTGTTGTTCAAACAGCACCTGCCGTCCGCGCCGCACTTGGCGAAGAATTTGGCCTTGCGCCGGGCACCCTCGTAACGGGTAAGATGGTCGCTGCACTCAGACGACTAGGTTTTGACTACGTGTTCGACACCGACTTTGCTGCCGACCTGACTATCATGGAAGAAGGAAGCGAATTACTCGACCGCCTTACCCGTTACCTGAAGGGTGATCAAAGTGTAAAACTGCCCATCCTTACCTCCTGCTGTCCTGGATGGGTAAACTTCTTTGAGCACAATTTCCCCGACCTCATGGATGTTCCTTCCACCGCGAAATCGCCCCAGCAAATGTTCGGTCCGATCGCGAAGGAATATTTCGGAAAAAAACTGGGGATTGAACGCAAAAACATGATTGTGGTTTCGATCATGCCTTGCCTTGCAAAAAAATACGAGTGCCAGCGGGATGAGTTTAAGGTGAACGGGGATCCCGATGTAAATTTCTCCCTGTCAACACGCGAACTTGCCCATTTGATCAAACTGGCCAATATTGATTTCAACAGCCTGCCCGACGAGGAATTCGACAACCCGCTGGGGGCTTCAACCGGTGCTGCAGTGATCTTCGGGAATACAGGTGGCGTTATTGAAGCAGCCTGCCGTACAGCTTATGAACTGTATACCGGCAAGAAACTTGAAAAAGTGGAGTTCAACGAATTGCGCGGACTGGAGAACATCCGGCATGCGACCCTCGATTTTAATGGTTTACCCATTAATATCGGAATCGCACATGGATTAGGCAACGCACGAAAACTCCTCGAAGATGTTCGGGCCGGTAAAAGCCAGTTCCACGCCATCGAAATCATGGCATGCCCGGGTGGTTGCATCGGCGGGGGCGGTCAACCATTCCATCATGGTGATTCAGAGATCATTAAACAACGTGCTGCAGCTATTTACCGCGAAGATGCCGCCAAACCGATCCGCAAATCGCACGAGAATCCCTTTATCATTGAACTTTATAAAGAATTTTTAGGTAAACCGCTTAGCGAAAAATCGCATCATCTGTTACATACCCGTTATTTTGACAAAAGTGCGGCGACCTATGTGGAGGAATGACAAAAAATCGTGACACGTGACACGTGACACGTGACAAAGAATTAATGGCTAATGCCTAATGGCTAATGCCTTTTTTGAATTTTAACTTTTTCATATGGCCAAGATAAAATTATCGGAAAGAAAGTTGCAGGAGCTTAAGGAAGTTTGCAAATCCTTCAACAATGACAAAGGCGAGCTTATCAATGTTTTACATAAAGCCCAGAGCATTTTCGGTTATCTTCCTGCCGAATTGCAGGAGGTAATTGCCAAGGAATTAAACGTCTCGGTGGCCCATGTTTATGGGGTAGTGACCTTCTATTCCTTTTTCACGATGACTCCTAAAGGCCAGCATCCCATTTCAATTTGCCTTGGAACAGCTTGTTATGTGCGGGGTGCTGAAAAGGTGCTGGAGGAGTTCAGGCGCGTTCTGAAAATCCAGGTTGGCGAAACAACCGCTGATGGAAAATTTTCACTGAGTTGTCTGCGTTGCGTTGGAGCATGCGGACTTGCGCCGGTAGTTCTTGTAGGCGAAAAAGTTTATGGCCGTGTTTCTCCCGACGGAGTAAAGGATATTGTTGCTGAATACAACAATTAGCAGCTTATGTTTTTTGGTTAATACTAGGTTGCAGAGCCTGTTGGATGAATTTCTGACAGGCTTTTTTTCTGAGAGCCGGGATCAGAAAAACCTCATGGTCACCTCTTTCAGGAACTTTTCTTCAAGGGTGCGGGTGATCCGGTGAACGACCGTACGGCGAAGTTCCAGTTCAACCGGCATGGTGGGATCCTGGTGGGCTGTGTTGATGTTTGTACCAACCAGGAAGTGAATCTCATCACTTTCAAGCAAGAATCTTACGATTTCATCTGCCGGACCTTTGCCAAGCATAGAGTTGTTGTTGTATTTCTTGAGCAGTTCGCTGACTTTACTCAGAGTCAGGATCCCTTCGGTGATCAGCTCAACTCCGTTCATGTGTGAAACCGGCGGCAATTCCATATCACACCTCACTTTGGAATCGATGATCTCCTCGCCCCATTCCCGGGCAACCATATCGGCAGTAGTAGCCCCGCAAATGATCTTCTTCCCCTCAAACTGTTTTAAAAGCCCGGTGAACATGGCATCGACCGCAGGATCCTGGGGAGGACCGGAGAATATCATCAGTTTGCGTGGTTCCCTGAAGTATATGACCCCGCAACTTATATCATCAAGCGGATGAAAATTATCATTCTGATTGGCCTTGTTGATAACCCTGGTTCCCAATTTAACTGCCGAGATATCCTGCTCGTCCCTGATGGAATCTTCAACAAACTTTTGAAGATTTTCAGCTCCCCACCCCATCAGCAGCCGGTCACTTCCTAGACCTGATTGTGTAACCCCATCGGAACAAAACACGATCCTGTCCTCCTTTTGTGGTTTAAATGTGGTGGTCAGCACCTCTCGTCCGACATTTTTTTCACCTTCAAGCACCACGCAGTTCCACTCAGGTTCATATAGTTTTGATCCCCGTAAAATGAGCGTCTTCGGATTTTCATATTCCAGGATGCGCACCTCTCCGTCAACATCAATTTCAACGATGGTGAAGGTCGAATAATTCATCTTCTTCATGCTGTCGACCGGCAACGTTTTCATGATGATCTCAGTAATTTTTTGTACGCTTTTATGCTCCTGTGTGAAATTTACAGCGAGCGTGGCCGTAAGCGTTCCCAGCATGTTGGCTTTAATTCCATGGCCCATCCCGTCGGACAATACCACGATAATACGGCCCTCCTCCTTGATCCTGCGGGATATGAACACATCACCGCAAACTCTGGCTTCGCCATGGCATTTTTGCTGACAGTTAACCTCGATGTAAAACTTTTCGTCCAATGAATAAAAATTAAATTGTCACGTGTTCCGGGTAGAGCGGCTCGTTGCCTCCCCGCTCCCCCACAGACCCGGACGAGCGGATTTCCCGCATCCGGTTCCTCAGGTTAAGGTTTCACTGCATAGACCGAGTGATAGATTTTAGGTTTGATTA
>Ga0268283_1000127_pt1 | contig 73377 bp, 75 predicted proteins | sample saktaG_13_FD_190140 | JGI IMG/M metagenome (GOLD analysis project Ga0268283, IMG submission 190140) | Saline water microbial communities from Sakinaw Lake, British Columbia, Canada - sak_2013_06_06_36m | ecosystem: Environmental > Aquatic > Non-marine Saline and Alkaline > Saline ...
ATGAACTCTCAAACGGCCTTGAGGAATTCCGGTGCATGTTCAGCAAGCCATTTCTCGGGGTGAACAAAATAGGGGTTCTCGAAGATACCCCCGCCAGTGATGACGAATGGGTGGGTCTGCAGGACTTTCATGACCGTAGATCCAGGAAAGCGGTTGACATCATAGAGGCAGATACTGATCCATGTCTTGCCCCAGATGAAGGTATTGAGAAGCGACTCGTAGGCCATGAGATGCTCTATCCCTGGAATCTTCTCAAGTGCCCACCCCATCTCCGCCGTTCCCCGAACATTCCTCACCCCGATGCGTAGGTTTTCATCCCAGATATCGTCATGGGCCTTCAGCATGTCATGAGGGGGAAAAAAACCTTGGGGATGGTACAAGTCGCATGAATGGAGCAGTCTGAAGGATTCTGGATCAGGACGAGCGATAATTCTTTTCGGATTGATTCCGCTCTAATTCGTCGTATTCAACTGTCCATTATTTCCAGCCGGAGCGGACAGTACGCGGCTGATTGTTTCTCTGAGCCCCTTAAGCTGATGCGGTTTACCCAGGAATGCATTGAGAATTTCTGTATGTTCTTCCGCGTTGGGCGGATTTATAAATTTGTTCAATGCTTTCATATTCTGGGGTGCCTGGTGGAATTTCATCGAGCAGCATCTCTGAAAGGCCGCTGATCGGAAACAAGATGTTGTTCAGGTCGTGGGCAATGCCGCCGGCAAGCGATCCGATGGCCTCCATTTTCTGGGCCTGGCTCAAACGTACCTGCAACTGCTCCTGCTTCTCCTCGGCTCGCCTGATTTCGGTGCTGTCTGTTATCACAACGCGGCACACGGGAACACTGTCGATATCCAACGCAGCGGTCGCAGCCAGATGCGCCCAGAATTGGGTTCCGCCCTTTTTCAACATTCTCAGATCGCATGTCTGCGGTTCTCCGGTCTCAAAAAGCTGTTTGCGGTGCAGGTAGTAGATTTTCTGGTCATCGGGAAGGATATAACGGGACAGCGGCTGCTTGAGCAATGCACTTCGATTCAGGTCCAGCAGGCTGGCTGGCTGCAGGGCGTGCCGCCCTGCAGCATGTCGGGTTCAGCGCTCTTGCGTGGCTTGTTCATGTCCTCCATTTTGTCCGATTACTCCCCACCGATGCATTCCGGCGATTCTGGTGCGATCTCCGGTGCTTCGATTGCCCTGTTCGGCGGCGGTTCCGCAGCTTTTGCTTTGACTTTTTTTCTGGATGCCATGATGTGACATCCTCCTTGCTTCTTCGATCTTGCCTCAGTGTATCGCCATGCCGCAGTTAAATCTTGCGGACATAGTCATATTTCAATATCTTTTCATCTATCGTCATCAATTCAAGATTATAAACCTGTGCTGTAGCAACAATTATCTGGTCAGCCGGATCACGATGGAAATTACCAGGCAGTTTTGTCGAAGCAATTGCAATTTGGGGAGTTAATTCTATCAACTGCACATCTGGTAAAGAAATGGCAATATCCATCCATTCTTCAATCGAACATGCCAATTTCAGTCTGTTATACTCTACCAGTTTGGCGACCTCCCAGCAGGAAATAGCACTCACACCCAGTCCATCTGCCCGATGATGTTCGATAATCTGCCTGTGATGCCGTGTGAGTTGATTGCTTTCATCTGCGAACCATATCCATATGTGTGTATCCAGCAGTATCATTGTAATAACTCCCAATCTTCCTGGGCAACGGGTTCTGTTGGATCAATATACTGGATTACTTTGCCATGCAATGGTGAAGAAGTTGATTTGCTCACTTTTCTATTCCGACCTAAGACGATGACCTCCACCAGGTCTCCTTCCTTGAAAGGGAGTGCATCAAGCTGCAATACGCCGTTTCTGACCACTCTTTTTTCAATTCGATAAGCTTCCATTGACAACCTCCCATCCCTGATGTGCGCCGCCGCCTTCGCTCCCGGCATTTTCACGGAAAAATGGCTTTTGGAATCGCATCGCTAAGCCCCTTACGCTGATAAGGCTTACCCAGGAAAACATTGGGGCGTTCGGGATGTTCTTCCACCATTATGAAAAGTAAGACCAAAACATCTGATTGCTAACACACCCATAGTCCTTGGACCGGCGAATCTTACTGTAAAACTACCCAGTCTGGTAAGGGGGATTTCGTTGCTTGAGCATATAGTGTTTCTGGCGCTATATCTATTTCGTTCCCCCATGTCAGTACCCCAAGCTCTTCATTGATTGTAAAAGATTTGAAAAATTCAATATTATTGAATTTTTCAAATACACCGCCTTTTTTCAAATATTTTGAAAAATCAACAATCCCTGTGGCGCCATTCTCGAAAGTCACTTCAATAGTATATTCACCCTTATAATTGGCTGAGATTACATCTTCTATCATAATTTTTCTCCATTATTTCAAAGGCTCAATTTTGTTAGGTGACTGATTATTTTTCGCTAATTCCCAATTGTTCAATAGATCGTATTTGTGTTGAGAAGCCCATTCAACGACAAGTCCCAACGCACGCGGAGGGATTTGTCCTTCCAAAACCCGGAGAGATTCTATCTCTATTGCCACTTTCTCCCCACCATATCGAGCATGAAAATGAGGTGGATTGTGCTCATCGAAAAATATGGCTATGATTATTCCGTAAAACCGACTTATTTCAGGCATACTGAACTCCAGTAAATTATCTTAATAAATTTAAATGGTTCAATAATATTTGGTATCATTCACTCTACTGAGCCCTCCGGCAGCCGTAACAATCTGTAATCTGTAATCCGCGGAGGCCATCAAGCAATAACATCTCTGCACATCTTTTTGCTTCCGTTGCTTTTTCAAACCGCTATTTCGACACCAATTCAATTTTACCCTATGATACTGCTGCCATTTCTGTCAAACAAAAACGAATTACGGAAAGTTGTCCATGGCCGCTTTTTGCGAGCCATTTCTTGCATGCCTATCCAGCATCAATCAAATACCCGACGCCGGAATTCTTTATCGTTATCTGGGACCCGTTGATCTCGCTCCTGCATCTTAATTGCAGGCTTCCGTTTGCGGATGGCTCACAAAACCCCTCTATGATTGCCAGGTAATCCGTGTTTGCGGCTGCAACGCTTGCGCTGACTAGCGCGGTGGTTAATGATGTCGCGCTATTTTCGAAGGTATGGTCGGTACCGGCACTGCCTTGTGTGATACTGACCTTCCAGTTGGCCGCTGTCATTGCAGGTGCGCTGAATACAAAACCTGCGCCTGTTCCGGTAGCCGCTGTCTGGAAGGTCACAAGAAATTTAAACACATATCTTCGCCAGGATACCAAATTGAAATACAGCCCCGTGATATCTGTCGGGGTTGTGTTTGAGTTGTTGATTACCTGTACAGTTTGTTTCGCCGTTAAAACAAGACCATTATGAGTGTGTGGGGATCCGTTGACGTTAAACGTCTTGCCGGCAGGAATATTGATACCGTTATATCTGTAGAATCCGGTATTGAAACATCCCGTATTGGAAATCGCTGGTGAAGGGCCGTTTCAAGCAAATACGCATACGGCAGCAGATTGTCATTTTTATCGGTCAAGTCAATAAAGACCGTTATCCCGGAATGGATCAAGGCATTGATTTTAACACGGGAAGATTCCTCGTCCATGTCTCTGGGATATTCTCCTGCGAGAAACATGCCCGGAACCACCCAGTAACAGTTTTCTATTGGTTTATGCATTATTTTTATCTCAACAAGAAGTTCTCTTTCTGTATCATCCGGGCTTGCATAAAGATAACTTGATTTACTGGACTTCTCGAAAAATGGTTTGATTCTGGCCGGGAGTGTAAGCTCAGCTTATTATACTTTATTCTCGCCGCCCGGTCAGAGCAGAGCTTATGGGTTAGGTATATGACTCGAAGTCAGAGATTTGCACTGGATAAAGAGCAAACCAGTTATGCTTGTAAACAGCTTCTCGATCAGTTGGTAGATTTTCGACGGTGGTGAGGCCTGCCCCTGGTAGCCCAGTCTTTTGGTTTACAACCAGGCAAGTAAGCGGTGGTAATCCTTTGGCCTCGCAGTAACCCATGATGCAGCCTAGAATTTGAGCGAGAACGCCCGCGCCTTCAAATTCAAGATGTTCAGCAACCTGCCCATACGTCAGCGTTTGGCGATTGTGGGCGGCGCCAACAAGAATTTGCCAAACCTGCATAGCTCTTTCGCTGCGTGTCATGAGACCTCCTGTGTAAAATGCCTAATTTCTGTTTTGATGGTTTCCAGATAAACCCGCTACAAGATTTATTTTGCACATCGTTAATATTGAGAAAATTGATATTATCGTCGTATGAATATCAGCGTGTTATGTCAACAATATTCTTCAGCCAGAAAAGATGTGAACTATCCAGGCTTACAGGTCTTCACGAAATACGATCAAGTAGGCTCATCAAAGAATACTTCAACCGGCAAAACATTGTGTTCTGTTCTCCAAAACTGTCTGTTGTTCCATTATGATAAATCTGATATGAAAAAAAGATTACCTATCGGAGGAAATTATGAACAAACTGGAATTGATATCTGCTTTGAAAGAACAAGCGAATCTATCCAAAGCAGAAGCTGCAAACGTCGTTGAAATCTTTTTTGATAATATGGAAGATACCCTCGCCCGTGGTGATCGGGTGGAGATCCGGGGCCTGTGCAGCTTTTATGTCAAGAAATACGAGAGCTATGTCGGCCGAAATCCGAAAACTGGAGAGAAGGTGCCGATCAAACCCAAGAAATTGCCATTCTTTAAAGCAGGGAAGGAATTGAAAGTGAGGGTGAATCGGTAGGGGGAAGAAAAATTAGCACTTTTTCATGTTTCAATTTCGAAATATGGTGTCTATCAAAATGAAATCGCTCGGCTTTCTATTACTGTTGGTATTGTTGAGCCTTTCCTATCCAGCAATTGTTGCTAATAGGATAACATTGAGTTGGGTTCTTGGTATGTTTTGCCACGCGAAACAGCGAGGAACCGAAAAAGAGATAAAACGGTTTATTGCTCATTAAGAATTCGCGGAATCTAATATAATTTAAGCATGTTAAGAAATGGTGTCCTATGGGCCACATAAGGTTAGGCAATCTTCCTCGTACTCGCAAATGGCAACAGGTTGTTGCCCTAATTGAGGGTGGAGCAGGTGCTGCACAAATTGCAAATGCGACGATTACAGCTGCAGAACAAAGTTTTCAAAAGGCTGCGGAAGACAAGGGCCTGAGAGAGACGATTTGGCTCCTCTGCCAGCTACCCCTTGCAGCGAGAAGCGATGTTTTCGAGAAGTCACTCCAGAATGTCGGTTTAGACGTATCGGATTCCCCCAGTCTTATGGAGGTGGTGGGTGCTTTCTCTGATGCCATCGATAAAAAACTGACAAATAACGGAGGCAGGACAGATCTGGGTGAAATGGCACAAATGGCAGCTTCCGAAACGATAACACAAATTATCGGAAGCCGCACACAAAGCCTATTCGGGACGACATCCGACGACATTAAAAACGCCTTTTCCAAACTTGCCACCAACAAACAGTTCAGTATATTTGCCAGAGATTTTTTTGCCCGTTTAACAAACAAGTGCCTTAATTATTTTGTCAGCAAAACGGTTTCTCATCACGTCGGTGAAGGGAGACGTTTCCGTACCCTTGCCCAGCAGGGCGAATTTTCAAAGGCAATAGGGACCCACAGCCGTGAAGCATCTAAGATAATTGAGGAGTTTTCAGGGGGATGGTTTTCTAAAACCAACTGGGAAAAAAGGGGTATATCAAGAAAAGACGCTGCTGGCTTTGCCCATGTGGCAATGAAAAAAATCATGGCTGAACTTAAGGAAGGAGCGCAGACAGATGGCAAATGAGCGCTCTATCCTTTGTGGCGATGTTACCCGTGATGCACTTCCGTTCGACGAGAAGAGGCCTCTTTCTCTGCGGTTGTGGGGAAACGGGGATAATGTATCTTTGCGCATAAGCGACATAGACAGCCAACTTCTCAAAGATATTCCTTCCCCATTTCACGATTTGATTGAGGTAGCAACTTATATTTATTGCGCGGACCAGGCCATCACGAGAGGAGGTGACGGTGTTGATAATTTCGGAGAGAATTGGCGGCGGAGACTGTTTTTTAGAGTTGCGGTCAGAAATCCTGACTTGTGGAATTCTTCACCATTGAAAGACCAATTGATCGAAACTCTCAGTTTTCTTTCCGAAGATGAATATTATTTCGACTTTGTGAAATTAAAAGGGCAGCCGCTTACTCAAACCCATCTGAAATTAGACGTTGATTTGCCGGAGGAAGTCATGCTGTTTTCCGGTGGGCTTGATTCCTTGGGAGGAGCTATTGAAGAAGCCGTCACGAATTCACGAAAAATTGTGATGGTCACTCATAAACCGACTCATAAGATGAATAGGCGCCATCGAAAGCTCCTGGAACTTTTATCCTCAGTAGCGGCTCACCCGCTGCAGTACATCCCTGTCTCCATCAATAAGGACAAATCTCTCGGGAGGGAATACACTCAGCGTAGCCGATCATTTTTGTATGCTGCACTGGGTGCAACTGTTGCGCAGATGTTCAATCTTCGCAGAATTCGATTTTATGAAAACGGAATTATCAGTTTTAATCTTCCCATATCTGCCCAAGTTGTGGGGGCAAGGGCAACGCGAACCACCCATCCTCAAGTCATTAATGGATTTGCCAAGATTTTTTCAACACTATCCGGGAAGCCTTTTACTGTGGAGAATCCTTTCCTTTGGAAAACAAAAACAGAGGTCATAAGTGATATCGCCAAGGCAGGTTGCGCTGATACAATAAAGTTTGCAACATCTTGTACCCACACATGGGAAATGACAAAACTTTACACCCATTGCGGGAAATGTTCCCAGTGTATAGACCGAAGATTCGCGATACTTGCTGCGGATGCTGCAAAACATGATCCCGAAGAAGCCTATGGAGTTGATCTGCTCATTGGTGAACGGGAAGAAGGTGAACCAAAATCAATGATGGCTGCTTATGTGGAAACAGCAAATGAACTTGCGGATATGACCGCTATGGATTTTTTTGGGCGATATGGTGAAGCTGCTCGTGTTCTCAAACATTTAAATGGCTCTCCAGACTCCACTGCGTTGCAAATTTATGAGTTGCATCGTCGCCATGCCAAATACATTACCAAGGTTGTCGATGATGCAATTGCTCATAATCGGAGTGCGATTCGAAAACGGCAATTGCCTCCAAACTGTCTTCTGCGATTGGTTTGTGATACCAGTGGGGTGCAAGCAGGGCTTGATAACTCAGATCCGAAAACGGTTTGTGACTTGGCTGACAACTATATTTGTATTAAGGGGCAGTGCTGGGCAATTCGCTACAATAACAATGAAGAAAAAATTTATACCCATGATATTGGTTTTTATCACCTCCGAATCCTTTTGGAAAACCCGGGAGAGACTTTTTCAGCTTCCGAACTCGATGTCATGGTGAGACGGATGACGAAACACGAACTCTGCGGATCAGTCTCTGCCGGAGAAACTCCTACTGAAGAAGGAGTAAGTGTTCTTGGTCAGTCAGATACAGGTCCCGTGTTAGATAAAGATGCCGTTCGTTCATACTTCACCAGGCTGAATGAAGTTAAAAAAGAACTTGGAGATGCCCGAGCCAATAATGATCTTGCCAAGATTGACAATTTGGTAATAGAGAAAGAATGGCTCGAATCAGAACTGAACGAGGCTAAGGGGTTCGGTGGCATAATCCGAAAACTGGGTGATGATCGTAACAAGGTCCGAAATCGAGTCGGGAATGCGATTCGCCGCACCCTTGAAAAAATCAAACAATATGACAGACCTCTCTCAGATCACCTACAAAAACCCATCCTGAATTTAGGTCACACGTTGAATTATATCCCTCGTGATGGCTTAAACTGGTCATCAACTCCCTATCAAAATAACTGATTTATAAAATGCTACACAATTTGTAGCATCTGCAATGCCGGATGTAGCTCGCCCCACTTAGGCTTGGTCCGGCGACCAATTAATTCAGGCAACATCGCCTTCAGGGCGCTGAAGCAACCCCGAGAGAGCCTTTCGCCGGGCCAACCTCTCGGGGTTTTTATTTGGTGTAAAGCAATGGCCCAATATAGTTCAGAATTAATTGCACGAACAATATCGGTAAGTAAGATACGTTCCGGCAAGGTGGTCACCGAAGAAGAAGCCCGGCAGGCTGTGGAGAACATCTGCGGTTTCTTTCAGGTGCTGCAGGAGTGGGCCGAGGCTGAAGATGGCGGAGGGTGGCTCGACCAAAATCAGGCCAAAGAAGAAAAGAGAGGCATTATATGAACAGCAATGTCGTCCATTGCGACCGGCCTTTGCAAGTGACCCGCATCAAGGCAACAGTTCCGGCCTGTCTATCGAAAAGCTACCAGATGACCGGTGACGGGCTTGACAAGAAAAGCGCGGGGCAATTGGTACGTGGCGAATACAAAATTCGGGATATACGCAGTGCCATCGAGTTGGCAGATGAACTGGCAAGCCTTCATCCAAATGAAGCGCTTATTTACGGCATTCCGCAGCGGGCGGAAACACAAGGTTCTATTGCATCACGAAAAGAGGCAAGACCGGGTGAGATCACAAGAACAAGAGATAACTTCGACTGGCCTGCCGGGCCTGCCGTTATGTTTCTGGACTATGATCACCGACAAGGTGCGGAGCCGTTGACGGCTAATATGCTTTGGGAATTGATCATTACCTCCGTGCCTGAATTGGCAAACGCTCCCGCTGTAGTTACTGCCAGCGCAACCAGTTACATCTATGATAAGAAGACCGGCAAAGAAATTAAAGGCGCTGGGGGGTGGCATGTCTATTTGATTGTAAAGGACGGGCGCGACATACCGCGCGCTGGCCAAGCATTATTTGAACAAACCTGGATGACCGGTCATGGCTGGTTCATGGTGTCAAGCGCAGGGTCATTGTTGGAACGTTCTTTGATCGACACAACGGTATGGCAGCCGGAACGCTTGGACTTTGCCGCCGGCGCTGTCTGTCTTCCTCCGATAGAACAACGACGACCAGCGCCACTTGTCAAAAATCCTGACGCCAAGCCGTTTGACAGTCAACAATTACGCAGAGTTTCGGCCATTGCCGAACTTGAGCGGCTAAAGTCAATTGCAAGTGCTGCTGTTGCGGAAGAAGCAAAAAAAGTTAGGGATCGTTGGATAGAGGCTCGGGTTGCCGATGTCATGGTCACTGTTTCTGAAACTGACGCAGACAAGCGAGAAGAGCGATCCAAAATATTGCGGGTTACCTACCGCCGTGCTGCTGAGGATGGGTTATTGCTGGGTGATTTTGTTCTGACCACCGAAGATGGCCGCCAAGTGACTGTTGGTGAAATCCTGGACAATGTCGATCACTGGCACGGCAAACGCTTTGCCGATCCGCTGGAACGCGACTATCGCAACGACAGTCGCGTGGCGTGGGCTAACCTGCAATCGGGCGGAAAACCCATCATATTCTCACATGCTCACGGCGGGCGGCGCTATGTATTGGTACGTGCACCGCAAACGATCCAGGTGTCCGGAGGTGAAATGCCGCGCATTGTCGAAGCAGTGCAACGCCACATGCACCGGGCCGGCGAAGTATACCAGCGTGGCGGCGAACTGGTTCGGGTGGCCGATGGTTTAACGCTTGTTGTTCATCCTGCTTGGTTGCGGACTCATGCTGAAACGGTAGCGCGGTTTGAGAAGTGGAAGAACAATGCTTCTCAGCCTACGGACTGTCCCAGCGACTTGCATCAACGAATCATTGCAAATCGTGGTGGGTGGCCGTTCCCGGAACTCGTGGGTGTTGCGACCGCACCGACCATGCGCCTGGATGGAACATTGCTTGACCGCCCTGGATACGATAAAGAAACTGGGCTGTTGCTACTTGCTGAACATCCAGACCGCTGGCCCTCTATTTTGTTCGAGCCAACAAAAGATCAGGTGCGCAGCGCAATTTTAAGTCTTTGGCAGCCGTTCGAGTCGTTTCCATTCGTCAAGTCGGTTGATCGTGCGATTGCTTTGACCGCAATGTTGACCGCAGTTGTTCGGCAGATGTTACCAACTGCGCCGGCTTTCGGTATCACAGCATTTCATGCCGGCACGGGAAAGACAAAGTTGGCGAGGTGCTTGGGTATTTTGACAAATGGCCGTGTCCCGTCTGTTACACCATGGTCTGATAATCCCGAAGAACAGCGCAAGTCATTGATGGCGGCATTACTCGCCGGGCCTGGCGCACTTCTGCTGGATAATATTGAAAGGCCGGTATCATCCGCCGAGCTTTGCGCCGCGATCACCAGCGAAAAATATGAAGACCGTCGTTTGGGGTTTTCGGAACGGTTGACGGCAAGTACCAGGGTTTTGTTGATGGCGACTGGTAATAACCTTTCAATTGTTGGTGACTTGGCACGGCGCGTGTTGCCAGTGGGACTTGATCACGGCGTTGAACGTCCTGAAACACTCTCGTTTCCCTTCGATCCGGTGGTAAGGGTGGCCGAACGTTGGTTGTACTTGCGTGCAGCTGCATTGACCATCTTGCGCGGGTTCGTGGTGGCCGGCAGGCCATCTGGCGGCAAGGGTTGTGTAGGGTCATTCGAGATATGGGATGAACTGGTTCGTCAATGTGTCGTCTGGATGCGGGATAATGAGCTTGCACCGTTCAAGCTTGTTGACCCAGCCGATGCGGTGGCTGACACCGTTAAGGCCGACCCGGAGACTCAAAAACTGAGAAGTTTATTGTACTGCTGGAATACCCGGTTCGGGGAAACAGCAGTGACAGTCGCCGGGCTTGTCGGGGCCGGATTGCATTTCTCAAACGAGTCCGACGAATTGGCGGAAATCTTGGCGGAAATTGCTGGTGAGGGTGTGGGCATCAATCGCCGACGCTTGGGTCGCTGGATCGAACGACATGCCGGCCGCCGATTGGACGGCCTAAGGATTATTGATGCAGGAGGACATACTAACGGTTCGCGGCGTTGGCAGGTGGTGGCTTCTTGATGGTTGCGAAAAGGGTTTCAGGGGTTTCCAGGGTTTCTCTTTAACGGCGTATGGAAAAAAACATTTCTTAAACAATCGAATAAGAAAAACCCATTATAACCCCTGAAACCCCTTGAAAGTTTATATTGGGGATATTAGGACCGCCTAGAATATGAAAAGAGTGGAACACAGTGAAACTTATAATCAAAAAATCAGGGGGATCGTTAATGTTTTTTGAAATTGGAGGTTAAAACCGTCATTATCCCGCCGTGGATAGCCAGAGACAAGCATTTTTAGGGCAACTTATTGAGATAAACAAGATGAAAAGTGTGTGCAATAATCAAGAAAAATGCAAGTTCTATGCAAATTATTGAAAAACCACTGATAGTACCATGATAAATTGTATCTATGATAACATATCGTTATCATAGATACAAAACAGTATAAACCATGGCTGTGAATTTGAAATAAGCCTTATGATTACGGATAGTCTTGAGGAGAAAATATGTCCGCAGGGTATCGAGGAGTCGGGAATAAAAAAACAAGGGTGGACGAAGCCCGACCAATTGATATTCTTGATCTCCAGCGTAAAGGAGTTTTTGTGAATGGATCGGCCTGGAACTGGACCTCATCCTGGTCTCGAAATGGCCAAGTGGTTGCCTCTATCTCCTACAGGGTTGAGTCTGGCGATAATGGTCAGATCAGTCTTCGGTTCATGTACACAATTACAGTTGGCAAAACCGGCAACAAGAAGGATTTCAACTACAGCATCCCGGTGGTATCTACGTCATGCAATTATGGCGGTGTGCGATGGTGGTTCATCTGTCCTCTTGTGATGAACGGTCGAGCCTGCAAGCGGCGATGCCGGATCGTCTATATGCCGTGGGGAGCTGAGTATTTCGGCTGCCGGGAATGTCATCAGCTTACCTATGAAAGCAGGCAGCTTCACCGGGATAAGTTTTATGAAGGGTTTCAGAAACCCTATGTGGCAGCAGAGGCTGCAAGGGAGAAGCTTGCCAAGTCAAGGTCATGGAAGAAGAAAGAGACGCTTTGGCGAAAATTATCCCGCGCTCATTCTGCAATTATGAGTTTTGAGAACATTCTTACCAGCCGAAAACCAACGATAATTTAGGAGGAGAAATAAGCGATGGGATCTGAAAAACAAGAAAAGGCGAACGTCCAGAACGCCAAACTCTCCACCGGCCCGATTACTCCTGAAGGGAAAGTGGTTGTGTCCCGAAATGCGGTCAATCATGGTATTTTTGCCAAAGATCTGGTGATCACCGCCGGCGATGGTCGGGAGAATGAGCTGGAATACCACGAATTGATTTCAGAACTCAAAGCAGATCTGCTACCGGTTGGGAGAATGGAATTGTTGCTGGTCGAGAAGATCGCCGTCAATTACTGGAGGCTTCGTCGAATGGTCCGATATGAGACCGGTGAGATCCGGGGAAGGCTGGACGATTTCCGGGAAACTGCTCTTCGTTCTTACTACCGGGGCTCAGATGCCTCCCGGCAGAGGCCGGAACTGGGATATTACAGTTACAACGATGATATTGAGGAGGTCGAATATCAGGAACAGTTCAACAAGGTGGCCAGGATGAAAAACCCCGGCTTCAATGTTGCGGAAGAGAAAGTGTCTCTGGAGTATGTTCTCCGTTGGCGTTTGGAAAGAGATTATGTCGAATTTTCAGATAAAGATTACAAAGTTGCAAAAAAATATGTCGCCAATCTGTCTCCCCAGTTACAAGGTAAACTCCGCAAGGAAATGCTTGAAGAGGCCGAGCAGGTGTTAGCTGAAATAAATGAAGTGAGAACCTGGTGCGTAAAGTTCGACTGCATCCAGAAGGTCAACTCTTTACCCTTGGAAAACAATCTTAACAAAATCATCAAGTATGAAAATTCACTTGAACGGTCCATTTTCCGGAACTTGGCGGCATTGAAGACATTGCAGGAAAAAAGAGCGAAAATTGAGAAAGTTGAAGATGATCTCCCTGAGATACCCGCCTCTACTATGTAAATGGCTTTGTTTTGGAAAAAACGATGATTGTAAGTCTGGCAATAGAAAATAATACGCTTGATATGACATGAGGACCGTGATATTGTGATGATATTGATAAATATTCCAGAGAGGTTAAAGAATGGTTCGAGTGCCAACCGATAGAGCGCCTTCCCACCCAGGGGAGGTGCTCCGCGAAGAATTTCTACTGCCCATGGGAATAACCCAGCAGCAGCTTGCCGATGCCATCCATGTTCCATTCCAACGTATTAACGAGCTTGTAAACGGTAAACGGGGCGTGACGCCAAGCACATCGCTGCGATTTGCCAAGTTCTTTGGAGTGTCGGAAGATTTCTGGATGAATCTTCAGGTCCACTGGGATCTATACAGAATGAGAAAAAAAGAACAGGATATCTTGGTAAAGATAGCACCGGTCAGAACACAACCGGCCGATGAACAACTTTAAGAAATCCTCACGAAATAATGTCAAGGAGGCCCGGCGCAATGAATACCAGCCCGCAAACACAATCCCGTCAAAAAGCAGTGCTCTATGCCAGGGTATCGTCCAAGGAGCAGGAAAAGGAAGGTTTCTCTATCCCGTCGCAGCTCAAACTTCTGAACAAGTACGCCGAAGACAACGAGGTTCAGATCGTCCAGGAGTATGTGGATGTGGAAACCGCCAAGAGATCGGGCCGGACGGGGTTCTCTGAAATGATCAAGTTTTTGCGCTACGAGGTAAAGTCAAAGCAACTTTTTTCCTGTCGGACGCTGCTGGTTGAAAAAACCGACCGCCTGTATCGCAATCTCAAAGACTGGGTAACGCTTGATGAACTTGATCTGGAAATCCATTTCGTGAAGGAAAACGTCATCCTCTCCCAGTCGTCCAGGTCATCTGAAAAATTCATGCACGGCATCAAGGTGCTGATGGCCAAGAATTATATCGACAACCTGTCGGAAGAAACAAAGAAAGGGATGATTGAAAAGGCAGAACAAGGCATTTATCCTTCTTTCGCGCCCTTGGGTTACATCAATGTTGAATGCAACGGAAAGCGCTTTATTCAGCCTGATCCAGTTATCGGGCCGCAGGTGCAAAAGATGTTTGAATGGTACGCGACCGGCAATTATTCGCTCCTCGAATTGACCATAAAATCTCACCAGGAAGGATTACTTTACAGAAACAGTAACAACAAGATCCAGAAAAGCGTTGTGCATAAGATTCTGAAAAATTCACTTTACTACGGTGAATTTCACTGGGCTGGCAAGATCTACAAGGGGATTCACGAACCGCTTATTTCCAGAGAGCTATATGAGCGGGTGCAGGAAGTCATGGACGAAAAAGGCCGGCGGAAAACAGGGCAGCAGAAACACTGCTGGGCCTTTCAAGGGTTATTGTCATGCGGTCACTGCGGCTGCGCACTGGTGGCTGAAATCAAGAAAAAACAGTATGTCTATTATCATTGTACCGGCAACAAAGGGAAGTGTCCGGAAAAATGGGTCCGGGAAGAAGAAATTGCCCGCCAGTTCGGTCAAGCAATCGGCGCCATCAAAATGGATAAAGATGTGCTCAACTGGGTGGTTGCCGCCCTCAAGGAGAGCCATGCGGACGAGAAAAAATTTCATTCAGAGCAATTGGTATCACTCCAAGCTCAATACGAAAAACTGCAATGCCGCCTGGATGCAATGTATGAAGACAAACTTGATGGCAGAATAAACCAGGATTTTTACGACCGGAAAAGTTTGGACTGGAAAAGGGAGCAGGATGACATTTTACGCAAAATCGAACGCCATCAGGGTGCAAGCAGGTCTTACATGGATGAGGGGGTTAAGTTGCTCGAACTCTCGCAACAAGCTGTAATGCTTTATGAAAAACAAACGGTGCAGGAAAAGCGTCGGATCATTAATTTTGTGTGTTCGAACTCAGTTTGGAAGGATGGTTTCCTCCAGCCAAACTATAGAAAACCATTTGATATACTTGTAGAAAACAACCTTCAATTCCATAAAAAAATGGCCGCTTTTCCGGAGAAAAACGACCATTTTGAATTTTGGCTCCCCAGCACGGACTCGAACCGCGGACCCAGTGGTTAACAGCCACTTGCTCTACCTACTGAGCTACTGGGGATCAGTTAAGAATTTTCTTTTTTATAATTTTGGCATACCAAAGTCAAGAACATTTTCCTGAAAAAGCGTTTCATCAGGCCGGTGTGGTTGCAGCCACCGCTTTCACCCGGATGGAGAGTTCATCCAACTGGGCCTTACCGGCTGCTGACGGAGCGTTGGTCAGCAGACAGGCCGCTTTCTGGGTCTTGGGAAAGGCAATGACGTCCCGGATGGAAGACTGGCCGCAGAGCATCATCACCAGGCGGTCGAACCCGAAGGCGATGCCGCCGTGAGGCGGAGCACCGGATTCCAGTGCGGAGAGCAGAAATCCGAATTTTTCCTCGTAGCTTTCCCTTTCCATGCCAAGTGCCTCGAACACTTTTTCCTGAAGGTCTTTCTGGTGGATGCGGATGGATCCGCCGCCGATTTCAGAGCCGTTCAGCACCAGGTCATATGCCCGGGATTTGACCGCAAGGGGCTCATCCTGAAGCCGGTCGTAATCTTCTTCCAGCGGGGAGGTAAAGGGGTGATGCATGGCCTGATAGCGTTTTTCGGTTTCATCGTATTCCAGCATCGGAAAGCGGGTGATCCATACAAAGGCAAATTCGGCTTCGTTGATCAGATCCAGGCGTTTTCCCAGGTGATTTCGCAGGTGTCCCAGGGCTTCATTGACGATCTTTGTCTTATCCGCCACAAAAAACACGAGATCCCCAATCCGCATATCCAGCCTTTTGGCCAGGGAATTTTTTTCATCGTCGGTAAAGAACTTGACGATGGGCGACTGCCAACCGTCCTCCCGGACCTTGATCCAGGCAAGGCCCCTGGCCTGGTATACCGCAGCCAGGGCGGTCAAATCATCGATTTCCTTCCGGGAAAAGTCCATGCATCCCTTGGCGTTTAAAGCCTTGACCCTCCCGCCTTTTTTGACACTGTCGGCAAAGACCTTAAAGCCGGAGCCCGCCACGATATCCGAAACATCCTTCAGCTCCAGACCGAAGCGCACATCCGGCTTGTCGAGCCCATAGCGGCCCATGGCTTCATCGTAACTCAGGCGGGGAAAGGGCGTGACAAGGGATTGATCCAGCACGTCTTTAAAGAGAGCGGCCATGAGCCCCTCGGCAACGGCCATGACGTCCTCCTCGCCGACAAAGGACATCTCCATGTCGATCTGGGTGAATTCCGGCTGGCGGTCGGCACGAAGGTCTTCATCCCGAAAGCACCGGACAATCTGATAGTAGCGGTCAAACCCGGATATCATCAGAAGCTGCTTAAAGAGCTGGGGCGACTGGGGCAGGGCGTAAAAAAGACCCGGATTCACGCGACTGGGGACCAGATAATCCCTCGCACCTTCCGGGGTGCTGCGGGTCAGCACCGGCGTTTCAATTTCAAGAAAACCGTTGTTCACCAGGTAATTGCGGACCGATACCGATGCCTGGTGCCTGCGGATGATGTTTTGCTGGAGCTGGGGGCGCCTGAGATCCAGGTGGCGGAATTTCAGGCGAAGGGATTCGGAGACCTCCACCTCGTCCTCGATCATAAAGGGCGGGGTTTTGGCAGCGTTCAGGATTCTGAGTTCAGTCACCAGAATTTCAATTTCGCCGGTCGCAAGATTGGGGTTGGTCATACCTTCGGGCCGTTTTTCAACCCTGCCGCGAACGCACAGGACATACTCGCTTCGAATTTCATGGGCCTTTTCATGGACCGTCTCATCCACTTCGGGATTGAATACCACCTGGGTAACACCCTCACGGTCCCGAAGATCCACAAAAATCACACCGCCGTGGTCCCTGCGACGAAGCGCCCAGCCGGCCAGAACCACTTCCCTGCCCACATCTTCTGCGCCCAGCTTATTACAGGTATGGGTCCGGCGCATCTCTCCCAGGAAATCTAATTGCAGTTTGTCAGCCAATGGGGGGACTCCTTTTGATATTTATAATTAATAGACTTTCAAGCAAATCGGTTTTGCATCTCTGATACCAGGTCTTTGACAGGAACCGGCGTCTGCTCCTTGGTGGCCATATTGCGTAAAAGAATCAGACCTTTATCAAGCTCAGCGTCGCCGGAAATCAGCACATGCTCAGCTCCAAGGCGGTCCGCCTGCTTCATCTGGCTCTTCAGGCTGCGGCTGGCCATATCCATTTCCGCGTGAATCCCGGCTGCCGCCAGTTTGCTGACCCATTCAAAGGCCAGGGTCTGGCTGGTTTCTCCCAGGGCGGCAATGAAGACCTTCGGTTTTCCGGCTAAATCGGGGTGACTTTGAGCCGCAATTTCCGCCAGACGGTCCACGCCGATGGCAAAGCCGATGGCCGGAATGTCGGGTCCGCCCAGGGCCTTGACCAGGCCGTCGTATCTGCCGCCGCCGGCAATGGCGCTTTGGGCTCCCAGAAGCGTGGTCTGGATTTCAAAAGCGGTTCGGGTATAATAATCCAGGCCTCGGACCAGGCGCTTGTCGAGTTCGAACGAAACCCCCAGAAGTGTCAGATGCCGCATGACCGAATCAAAATGGCTGCGGCAGTCCGGGCAAAGGTAATCCAATATCGAAGGTGCATCCGCCATGGCGGCTTTGCATGCGGGAACCTTGCAGTCCAGAACCCGAAGGGGATTTCTGGCGCTTCGGCGGGAGCAGTCCTCGCAAAGCGCGTCCGCTTTTTCCGAGAGCAGCCGGGACAGGCCGGCTGTAAATGCCGGACGGCAGTCCGGGCATCCCAGGGAATTGATTTTGGCAGTGCAATCCGTGACCGACAGCCGGGCAAACAAGGTCATCAGCATGAACAGGATCTGGGCATCCATCAGCGGAGAGGAAACGCCGAACACCTCGGCATCGATCTGATAAAACTGCCGGTACCGTCCTTTCTGGGGCCGTTCCCGCCGGAACATCGGGCCGATGGTGTAAAGTTTTTGAACCGGATCGGCGGCGTACAGGCGGTGCTGGATATAGGACCGGACAATGGATGCCGTGGCTTCGGGCCTTAAGGTGATCAAATCCCCTTTTCGGTCCGGAAACGTGTACATTTCCTTTTCAACGATGTCCGTCTCCTCGCCGATACTCCGGGAAAAAAGCTCGGTGCGTTCCATGATGGGAATGCGGATATCCTTGAAACCGAAATTTTCGAACAAGGATGTGGTCTGTTTTTCAATGAACTGCCAGAGTTCGACTTCTCCGGGAAGGATGTCCTTGAATCCGCGAATTAACTGTATCATGTCAGGAGTTCCCGATAGCACTTAAAAATCGTTCCAAAATATTGTAAGGGCTGATAAAACTACGGTTTGAAAGGCGCCGGTATTTTGGCGTCGGGTCTTCGAATATACATGGGTTCAAACCGGAATATATCATCCGTATCGCCGTTTTCAAAGCGTTTCAGGCTGATCCATGCCACGGTTGAAGCTCTGAGCGTATTCTGGCAACTCAGGGCAAACCGGGCGCCGTCGCCCAGACGATTCCGGATCAGCGTCTGATAAAGCAGCGCGCCGTTTCCTGCGAACAGGGCCGGCGTGTTCACGCCGGATATCGCCATCTCCGGCAACAGAACCTGTTCGGCCATTTCCTTGACCAGTTCCCCGTTGATCCACCGGTAACGCGCACAATAGACTTCGTTTCTTCTGCCGTCAATCAGGGGACAGATCGTCATGTCCGGAGTCGCCGCCTGCATGGCCAGCGCATCCAGGCCGGAAATGCCCGCAATGGGTTTTCGGGTGGCGGCGCTGATCCCCAGAATCGTGCTGATGCCGATCCGAAGACCCGTAAAGGAGCCGGGCCCGCACGTGAAGGCCAGGCCGTCTGTCATGGACAGATCCAGGCCGGCAAGCCCAAGCACCGAATCAATCATGGCCATCAGGTGTCTGGAGTGGGTCTGGCCGTTTCCGGATGTAACCTCGGCCAGCAGATCATTCCCGTCCACGACGGCGACACTGCAACTGCGGGTGGAGGTATCAACCGCAAGAATCCGCATCATTCCCCGTCGAGCTTGAAGGCGATATCCAGCACTTCGGACATGTTTTTAACAGGAATGAAATTGATTTTCTTTTTAACATAAAGCGGGATCTCTTCCAAATCCCGTTTGTTTTTTTCCGGAATCACGATGGTTTTGATTCCGGCGCGCAAGGCCCCAAGCGCCTTTTCCTTCAGACCGCCAATCGGAAGCACTCTTCCCCTCAGCGTGATTTCTCCGGTCATGGCCACATATTTATTCACCGGTTTGCCGGACAGGATGGAAATCAGCGCGGTTGCCATGGCAATGCCCGCAGAAGGCCCGTCCTTGGGCGTTGCGCCGGAAGGCACATGAATATGGACATCCTGATTTTCAAATACATTTTCCTCAATGCCGAACTCGGCGAGCTTTGTCCGGGCATAACTCATGGCAGCCCGCGCGGATTCCTGCATGACATCCCCGAGCTGACCGGTGAGGATCATTTCGCCCTTGCCGCCGATCAGGGAGGCTTCGACATAAAGGACTTCCCCGCCCACCTGGGTCCAGGCCAGGCCTGTGGCCAGCCCTGCCTGGCTTTCATCCTGATCCATCTCCGCAATGTATTTGGGGATACCCAGATATTTGTGCAGGTTGTTTTTTGAAATGGTAAAGGGGCCTTTTTGCTCTTCGGCCAGCTTTCGCGCCACCTTCCTGCAGACGGTTCCGATTTCCCGCTCCAGATTCCGAACACCGGACTCCGAGGTGTATTCGGCGATAATCTGCTGAAGCGCAACCGGACTGATCTGAAGGTCCCTGGCCTTGATTCCGTTTTCTTTCAGTTGACGGGGAAGCAGGAATTTTTCTGCAATGACGGTCTTTTCCTCTTCGGTATAGCCTGAGAGCATGATGATTTCCATCCGGTCCAGAAGCGCGGACGGGATGGTATCGGTCATGTTGGCGGTCAGCACGAACATGACTTTTGACAGATCAAACGGCAAGTTCAGATAGTGATCGCTGAAAGACGAATTCTGTTCCGGATCCAGGGCTTCCAGAAGGGCTGAAGACGGATCGCCGCGATAATCAGATCCCAGTTTGTCGATTTCATCCATCATGAATATCGGATTGTTGGTGCCGCACTGTTTAAGCCCCTGCAATATCCGGCCGGGAAGCGCACCGATGTATGTGCGGCGATGCCCTCTGATCTCCGCCTCATCCCGGATTCCGCCAAGGGAAATTCGAAAGAATTTCCGGCCCATGGCCTTGGCAATGGCGCGGCCCAAAGAGGTTTTCCCGACACCCGGAGGTCCGACAAAACACAGAATCGGCCCTTTCATTTTCGGATTGAGTTTGCGAACGCTCAAATATTCAAGAATCCGTTCCTTGATTTTCTTCAGCCCGTAGTGGTCGGAGTCCAGAACTTTTTTTGCCTCTTTGATATGGATATCGTCTTTGGAGGATTTGCTCCAGGGCATCTCCACCAGCCAGTCCAGGTAAGTCCGGACAATCGAAGACTCCGCGGAATCCGGATGCATCTGCTCCAGCCGCTTCAATTGCTTCAAGGCTTCGGCTTCCGCCTCTTTGCTCATTTTGGCGCGCTTGATTTTTTTCTGATATTCCTCGATCTCCAGCGCCTTTTCATCGCTTTCCCCCAGCTCCTTGTGGATGGCCCGGACCTGTTCCCTCAGGAAATAATCCCGCTGGCTTTTGGCGATTTCATCCCGGACGTTGGACTGAATTTTGGCCTGCATGGAGGACAGGTCGACTTCCCGGGACAGCAGATCATTGACTTTTTGCAGGCGCTCAACCGAATCCGTGACTTCCAGAACCATCTGTGATTCATCAATTTTCAATCTGAGGTTAGAGGCTACCAGATCCGCCAGTTTTCCCGGATCATCAATGCTTTCCAGAATGGCGCTGACATCTCCGGTCATTTCTCCCCGGAAAGCCAGGATTTTTTCGGAATTCTCCCGGACATTGCGCATCAATGCCTGTATTTCAATCGTCATTTCCTTGACGGGAACCTGTGCAATGACCTCATGCCTGACACGGTACAGGGATTTTTTTCGGGTATATTGGAGGATTCTGGCTTTTGCGACTCCCTGAACCAGGGCTTTAACCCGGCCATCCGGGAGTTTGAGCATCCGCAGCACCCGACCGATGGTGCCAATTTCATAAATCTGGTCAGGTTTGGGGTTTTCAACGCCGGTCTCTTTCTGTGTTGCCAGAAAAATAAACCCATCCTTTGAAACCGCTTCCTCAACAGCCAGAACGGATTTTTCCCGTCCGACAAAAAGAGGAAGCAACATATCGGTGAAAATCACGATATCCCGCACCGGCATCAGCGGAAGGATATCCGGGATTGAGGATCCTTTTTCATCTTCTTCAATAATACTGATCAAATCGTCTTTATCGGTTTCTGCCATTGTGACTCCAGAACTGATGGTCTATAGTGAACTTTCGGACTGCCTACCGATAGTGTGGACAAAGCAGTTTTCAGGTGATAGTGTTAAATTGCTTGTAAATGAAATATAATAATACATCTTTTCCCATTAACAATGTTTTTCTCGTTTTTTATGACGAATGCAACCGGAGCTCGTCACTTTCACGCGTATTTTTCAGGAGGCGCTGATATGTCACCGATGTCCATAGAGGATAAGCGTTATCTGCTCCAACTTGCCAGATCGGTTATACTGGATCACCTGGGAGAAAAAACACCCCGTTCGCTGCCGGAAAGAAACCCGCCCGCATTCATGGAGAAAAGAGGCTGTTTCGTCACCCTGCATGCAAACAGTCAGCTGAGAGGGTGTATCGGCATTATCGAGCCCATCAAAACGCTGCTATCCGGTGTAAAAGAAAACGCCATTCACGCCGGGTTTCATGATCCAAGGTTTTCTCCTGTCACCCTGCAAGAAATGGAGCATATCACGATTGAAATCAGTATATTGACAAAGCCTGTGCCGCTGAGTTATCAGAATCCGGATGACTTGAAAAAACGGCTGAAACCCGGCGTGCATGGCGTTATTCTTTCTCAGGGCTATTACCGGGCAACTTTTCTTCCGCAGGTATGGGAACAGCTTCCCGGAACAGAAGACTTTCTGGAGCATTTATGCCGGAAAGCCGGAATGGGAAAAACATGCTGGAAGGAAACGGAAACCGCTGTTGAGGTGTATGAGGTATCCGTTTTTTCAGAAAAAGACATGAACCGGAATCTTTAAGCACAGCGATGAATTGGGTTTGGCTGCCGCGGATTTACCTGGACAGCATGGCCCGCATGATATCCCCTGCATTTTCAGCATGATTCGCAATCGCACCAATTATTTCCGCCAGCCGGACAACATGAAACAAAGTTATCGGGTCCGTCACGGATTCAAATGCTTTCCGGATAATCATTTCTTCTACCTTATCCGCCTCATGTTCCTGCTGACGAATGGTCCGGATGATTTCCTTAACCTTGTTCCGTCGGTTTTCTGAAAACCGTTCAAAATATTTCATGGCCGCTGCAACCATTCTGCTGATTTCTTCAAACGGATCCATCACGGCATCCACCAGCAGAAAAAAATCCTTGTGCAGATCCGCGGGAATGAATTCCCGGTTTCGGTATGCAATCCAGGCCAAAGCGCCTACCACGGCATCTAGAATTCCATCTTGTTCCTTGACATACTTCAGCAGTAGCACTTTGTTCACCGGCATCAGGATTTCCCGCGGAAGATAGGCCCGAATACGATTCTTTATGGTATCGGCTTCACTTTCCATCCGGATGACTTCATTTCTGTGCGCTTCAAATAACTCACACTGAGCATTCACATGGCACTCGATAGCCTGCTGAAAGATCCAGGCGCATTCTTTCACTTTTTCAGCATGCTCCTGAATTCCGCTAAAAGTGGGCGCCATAATAAATGACAGAAACGGCAACCGCATGATAATCTCCTGTAATTCCGTATTTTGGAAAATCCGAACCGTTTCTCACCACTGATTTGAATCTTTCCATTATAATGATTCAAGCAAACTCCAAATTTTAATTATATCAACAGGCAGTGCAATGTTCAATGAAATTTATCCGGCAGGTCCGGGTCCAGCAGACCGGGGTTCATGACCCGATAAACAAAAGGATGCGCTCTTTTTCGACCTTTTTGTCTCCCGGGTCACCATTGCCAATCTGCAATACATGTTTAATTTTCGCATATATTTTTTGAAGAATTGGAATAACCATCCTTATGAAGTTGGAGTGATCGATGAAACAGTCGCCGCATGATCCTGACAGGATTTCGTTCCGGGCGGGAATTATCGGATGGATTCTGGCCATCTTTGTTGCCCTGATGCCGCTATCCGATAAGATTCCTTACGTTTTTTCAGGAAAAACTTCTTTCGTGGGAATCGCTCTGGCTTCAGCAGATGAAGTCAATTTTACCCTCTGGCCGCATGAACAGAGCGATCTTTCTCCGGATTCGAATCTAGTCTTTGGAAAACTTCCCAATGGATTTCACTATGTCCTGATGAAAAACAAAACCCCGCTTGACAGGGTCAGCATGCATCTGGTGGTTCTGGCCGGCTCCCTGAATGAAACCGATGATCAGCAGGGGTACGCCCATTTTCTGGAGCACCTGCTGTTTTGCGGAAGCACCCACTTCAAACCCGGGGAACTGATCCGCTATTTTCAGAGCATCGGAATGGATTTCGGGGCCGATGCCAATGCCCGGACAGGCTTCACGGATACGGTTTATGACGTGCTTCTTCCCAATGGATCGCCGCAAAGCCTTGCAGACGGCCTTAAAGTGATGCGTGATTTTGCCGATGGCGCCCTTTTGCTGCCGGATGAGATCGACAGGGAGCGAAAAGTCGTACTGGCTGAAAAACTGACCCGGGACTCATCCAGCTACCGAACTTTTGAGTCGTCTCTGAAGTTTTCATTTCCGGACTCTTTGATTTCAAGGCGTCTTCCCATCGGGGACGAAGCCGTATTAAAGAAAGCGGATCATGCCGCCCTGAAACGGTTTTACGATACCTGGTACCGGCCGGAAACCATGATTCTAGTTGCTGTCGGCGATCTGGACCCGGCAATCGGAGCCGGCCTGATCGAAGAGGCTTTTACCTCATTATCTTCCCGGGCAGAGGGGATGCCGGCGCCGGATATCGGAAAAATCGACCATCAAGGGGTAAACGCTTTTTATCATTATGAAGCGGAATCCGGAACTGCTGCTGTCAGTATCGGAACCCTTTATCGGCGAAAAGACCTGCCGGACTCGATTCATTTTCAAAAAGAAGAGGCCTTAACAGATCTGGCGGATAAAATCATGCAAAACCGGCTGGACGCGTTGACCCGAAAACCGGGCTCGCCGTTTACCTCAGCCAGCATTCATTCGGGGCGCTTCATGAAAGGGATATATATTGCGGAAATTTCGGCTGAAAGCGATCCCGAAAACTGGCAAAAATCCCTTTCCGCGATTGAACAGCAACTTCGAAGTGCCCTGGAATACGGATTTTCAGACACCGAAGTCGTCCGGGCCAAAGCGGATTTTCTCTCCAGCCTCGAGGATCAGGACAAAAAGGCTTCCACCCGAAACAGTCAGTCAATCGCCCGTCAAATCATCGCAGCCCTTGATCAGAAACAGGTCACACAATCCCCGGCACAGAGAAAGGCGCTTCTGGCCCCCTTTGTTCAGTCGCTGACAGCCGGGGATGTCCTTGAATCATTAAAATCGCTCTGGTCCAGGGATCATCGCTTGATCGAGCTGACCGGAAATGTCCGTCTGGCGGAGTCCGATGGGATGCCTCCGGAAAAACAGATCCTGGCCGTCTGGAATCAGAGTCAAGGAGTTTCCGTATTTCCCCCGGTGGCATATCGTCCCGTATCGTTTCCATACCTTGCCGTGCCGGATGTGCCGGGTCCGATTCGCGACCGCCGTGAAATTGCGGATCTGGGAATTATTCAGGTGGATTTTGAAAACGGTATCCGCCTGAATCTGAAAAAAACCGATTTCAAACAGAATCAGGTGATGGCCAATCTGGTTTTTGGATCCGGTTCCGCTTCACAGCCTTTGGATAAACCCGGGTTGTCACAATTGACCGAGGAAGTGATCCAGGAAAGCGGGCTGGGTGGACTGACCCGGGAAGAGCTGGATCGGGCGCTTGCCGGTAAAAAAACACAGGTCCGCTTCAGCGTTGGCGAAGATCGGTTCATGTTCAAGGCTAGCTCGGTTTCCGACGAAATTCCGCTGCTGTTTCAGCTCCTTCAAGCCCACATTCTGGATCCGGGATTCCGGCAGGACGCCTATGCCCTGTGCATGGAAAGATTTGCCCAGCAGTATCAGGAATTTTCCCGGTCGGTTGACGGAATGGCAAGGCTCCATGCCCGCCGGTTTCTGGCAGGCGGAGATTCCCGGTTTGGTCTTCCTTCGGCATCCGAATCGTTCCGGACATTGAAGCTGGCGGATGTCAGGGCATGGTTAATGCCCGCCCTCCAACAGGACGCCCTTGAGATCTCCATCGCCGGGGATATGGATGTAAATGCCGTCATCGAATTGGCGTCAACGTATCTGGGGACGCTTCCGGAAAGATCGACCCGTTTTCTGCAGCCCCCCGCCGCAAGCCCGAAATTTCCTGCCGGAGACACCCTGGACCTTCAGGTGATGACCGATATTCCCAAAACCCTTGTGATGACGGCTTATCCGACCCAGGACTTCTGGGATATTCAAAGAACCCGTCGGCTTTCCGTGCTGGCGGAGGTGTTTTCGGATCGGCTTCGGGAAAGCGTTCGGGAGAAGCTCGGGGCGGCTTACTCCCCAATGGCGTTTAATCATCCCAGCCGGGCATATCCCGAATATGGCGTGTTTCAAACCCTGATCACGGTAGAGCCTGGGGATGTGAAGCGGGTGATCCATGAGGTCCAATCCATTGCAGCCGCCCTTTCCGAAAAACCGGTGCCGGATGATGAATTGCACCGTTCTCTGGACCCGATTCTGACCGGCATCAAAGATTTGATACGAACCAATGATTACTGGGTGAACTCTGTTCTGACCGGCTCGGCCGGACATCCTCAGCAGGTTGACTGGAGCCGGACGATCCAGAAAGACTATGCATCGGTTTCATCAACAGAGCTGCATCGGCTGGCTCAAAAATATCTGGGTCAGCCCAAACCCGCCGTCATTGTCATTCAGCCGGAGAAATCAACAAAACAGCCATGATTCTGCCTTGTTTCCGGTGATATATTTTGATAATAATTGTAAAAACCAATAAGGTTCCCGACGGCATTGGGTCAGCACATTTATTGCACCCATTGTCTTTATCCGATTACCTGTTGCTCCCCGAATTGGAGAAAGAATGAATTCCAGGCAGCATTCCCCGATATTTAACTTTTTCGCATCGGTCCGATTGACCGTTACGGTTCTTCTGACACTGGCTGCGACTTCCGTCATTGGAACGGTGATTCCCCAGAATCAGCCCACAGAAGCCTATCTTCAGGCCTATGGCCGGAACATGGTGCGTCTTTTTTCCGTCCTCGATATGTTTGACATGTATCATTCCTGGTGGTTTCAGCTCTTGCTGGTGCTTTTGACCCTGAATATCATTGTCTGTTCCCTGGACCGTCTGCCCGCTGCCTGGAAGATCGTCGTCAAACCGCCGGTATTTAAGCCTTCACGGTTTCTAAGCGCCTCCTGTCAGCGGCAGGTTGCGATCCCTTCCCCGGACCAATCTCGATCTCTGCTTGAAAAAGCACTCTCCCGGAACGTCGGACAGGCCCGGCTGGAGCCGGCGCAGCAGGGTTTCTTCCTGTGGAGTGAAAAGGGGCGATGGACCCGCCTGGGGGTATATGTCGTTCACCTGAGCGTGGTCTTTTTGCTGGCAGGCGGCCTGATAGGCTCGTTCTGGGGATTCGACGGAGCGGTCAACATTCCTGAAGGCGAAACCGCCAAAACGATTCGGTTGAACAATTCCGGCAAGTCGATCCCCCTGGATTTTGAAATCCGGTGCGATAAATTCTCGGTCAGCTTTTATGATTCGGGCGCACCCAGCGAATACCGGTCCACGTTGACGATTCTGGAAAAAGGAACGCCGGTGCTGACCCGCGATGTCATCGTCAATGATCCCCTGCGATACAAAGGCATCAACCTGTTCCAGTCCAGCTATGGGAACCTGCCTTCCCAGAATCTGGTTTTAAGCTTTACGAGCCGGGCAACCGGAATGGAATACAAGGAGAAAATCGCGCCGGGTCAGACGGTGGCGATTCCGGAAGGGTTGGGGTCGTTCACGATTACGGCGTTCAACCGGGATCATCAGTTCAAAGGCCATGTGATCGGGGATGCCTTTGTCGGAATGCTGAAACCCCCAAGCGGGGAGTCCGTTGAAGTTGTCCTTCCGGTAAAATTCCCCAGCTTCGACCGGATGAGAAAAGGGGATGTGGTCGTTGCAATCGCTGAAACCGAAACCCGGTATTATACCGGTCTTCAGGTTACCAGTGATCCGGGCGTCTGGGTGGTTTACACCGGCTTTCTTCTCATGATCGCCGGGTGCATCGTCACGTTTTTTATGTCCCATCAGCAGATTTGCATGGAAGCGCATACCGATGGAAAATTCTCCAGCGTCATGATCCGGGGGATTGCCAATAAAAACAAACTCGACATTCAGAAAAAAATCGATGCGATCGCCGACACAATCGCTCAGGCTAAAGGCGACTCCTGACAATCCGATCTGTCTTAACTTCTAACGCCTTGAACTGAAAATGATAAAGGAAATATGATGAACAGTTCCGGAATCCTTTCTGTGGTTACCTTTGTATATGGTTTTGCCGCATTCCTGTATGTGGCTTCATGGATTTTCAAGAAGCCGGAGCCCGGCAGACTGGGCACCTGGGTGGTTTGTGCCGGTTTGATGGGAAATATCACCGGCATTGCAATGCGATGGATGGAATCCTATACACTCGGATTTGGCCATGCCCCCCTTTCCAATCTCTATGAATCGCTGGTGTTTTTCGCCGCAACCCTTGCCGCGGTGTATCTGGTGATCGAAAAAAAATATCGCAACCGGATTATCGGCGCATTTGCCATGCCCTTTCCTTTTCTGGCCATGGCCTACGCATCGCTTTCTCCCAACATCAGCGACCGGATTCAGCCCCTTTTGCCGGCCCTGAAAAGCAACTGGCTGATCGCTCACGTTGTTGCCTGCTTCATCGGCTATGCCGCCTTTGCCATTGCCTTTGGTCTCAGCATCATGTACCTGATCAAGGATAAGGATGCCGACGGGAAAAGCCTGCTGCTGGAGCGCTTTCCCAAAACCGGGGTGCTGGACGAGCTGAACCATCAGATGGTCATGTTCGGATTTCTGTTTCTGACGGTGGGAATCATCACCGGCGCTGTCTGGGCCAATTCCGCCTGGGGCCGATACTGGGGGTGGGATCCCAAGGAAACCTGGTCCCTGATCACCTGGTTTATTTATGCCACGATGCTTCATGCCAGATTGACGCGCGGATGGCATGGCAGGCGGATCGCATACCTTTCAGTGGCGGGCTTTGCCGCGGTTCTGTTTACCTATTTCGGAGTGAATCTTCTGCCCGGTCTTCACAGCTACGGTGCGATGGGCCAATGATTTTTTCTTGACAAAAAATCCTTCCCTATATACAGATCATCAGATTTAAAAAAAGAATAAATCGCTCTGATGATTAATTTGATTAATCATCTAATATTGTTCCATTTTTCAGTATCTCATACCCACATAATTATCAACGGCAGACGGGGTTTCCATGAGTAAACTAGATGACAAGGCTCAAGCGGTTTCGGAGAAGGCAGATTCCTCAACACATGGGCAAAGCGCAGAAGATGAGGGATCAGGAGGCGTCATCATTTTGTTTTTCTTTATCGGGCTTGTTGCCAGTCTGATTGTGGGATGGATCCTCTTTCCAAAAGTGCTGTATTCTCAAAAAAAACAGCCTATTGACTTCAACCATACCCTTCATGGCGGTCTGGTAAGCAATGGCTGCGAAAGCTGCCACTTTTTCCGTGAAGACGGCTCTTATTCCGGAGTGCCCAAGCTCGCCCAGTGCATCGAATGCCATGAAGAAGCGCAAGGCGGTGATCCTGAAGAAATCAAGTTTGTGGAACAGTATGTGAAAAAAAAGATTGAAGTGCCGTGGCTGGTTTATGCCAGACAGCCGGACTGTGTCTTTTTTTCTCATGCCGCCCATGTGAAAACTGCAAATATGACCTGTGCGACCTGTCATGGACCCATCGGCGAATCAGAGCATATGAAGCCGTATCAGCAGAACCGGATTACAGGGTACAGCCGGGACATCTGGGGAGAGAATATCGGTGGGGTTAAGAAAAACACCTGGGACCGCATGAAAATGGATGATTGTTCCGAATGCCACCTGAAGGAAAAAGTGTCGCCGGGCAGCGTTCAGACGCAGAAAGAAGGGTGTTTTGTCTGTCATAAATAAAAGACAGGGCCTTTGGCCCTATCCCACATATTACGTTACACGGTATGTATTTATTTCAGGTTAAGGGGATATTCTATGAAAATAGATCGAAGAAGCTTTTTATCGCTGGGCGTTGGCGTTGCAGCAGGTACAGCCCTTTCACCATTACCCTGGAAGTTGACGGATGACCTGTCCATCTGGACCCAGAACTGGCCTTGGACACCGGTACCTGAAATCGGTGAGACCAGCTATGTCCATTCCGTTTGTACGCTTTGTCCGGGGGGATGCGGCATCAGCGTTCGAAAGGTTGAAGACCGGGGGGTAAAAATAGAGGGCATGAAAGGCCACCCTGTCAACCAGGGGGGTATTTGTGCGCTGGGTCTTTCCGGCCTGCAGCTCCTTTATGGGCCCACGCGGATAAAATCGCCGATAAAACGGGTCGGGAAAAGGGGAGAGGGGCAGTGGGTAAAAATTTCCTGGGAACAGGCCATTTCCGAAATCGCTGAAAAGCTGGATGGACTCAGAACCAGCGGAAACGCTCATACCGTTGCCGGAATTGCCGGGTCCCGTCAGGGAACCGTGCCCCAACTGTTCAAACGGTTTCTGACAGCATATGGTTCTCCCAATTTCTTCCATACCCCTTCCAGTGCGGATACATATCAACTTGCCTTGCAGCACATGAACGGCGTTTCCGCAGCGCCGGCATTCGATCTTGAAAACGCCGACTTTATCCTGAGTTTCGGCAGCGGTCTTCTGGAAGGATGGGGCTCGCCGGTCCGGATGTTTAAAGCCAACGCCGGCTGGAAAAAGGCCATGGCGCGGGTGATTCAAATCGAACCGCGCCTGTCCCGCACCGCCGCAAAAGCCGATCGCTGGATTGCGATCACTCCCGGCACCGAAGCGGCGCTGGCTCTGGGGATTGCCCATGTCCTGATCAAGGAAATGATTTATAACAGAGATTTTGTGGATAATTACGCCTACGGTTTTGAGAACTTTGTCACGGACAAGGGGGAGATGAAAAAAGGATTCAAGCAAACGGTTCTGGAGGACTATAGCCCGGAAACCGTTGCCAGGGTTACCGGCATTGATTCTTCGGCAATCATTCTCATGGCGCGTGAATTTGCCAAGGCGGAAACGCCACTGGCTCTCTGTGGAAAAGGCCAGGGAAGGGTTCCCGGAAGCTTAAGCGAAGCCATGGCCGTACATGCCCTGAACGCACTGGTGGGAAGCGTCAACCGCAAAGGCGGCGTATATGCCCAACCTGCAATGGATATTCAGGGCTGGGCCGAGATCGGGATGGATCCGCTTGCTGTGGCCGGCATGAATCAGCCACGGCTGGACGCCGCCTCGATCCATACCGAAAGTCTTTTAAATCAGCTTCCTTCAGCCATTCTCTCCGGTAAGGGGTATTCCCTGAACGCCTTGTTCTGTCTAGAAGCCAATCCTCTCTACACACTTGCAGATTCCAAAACGGTCAAGGATGCTTTTGATAAGATCCCTTTTCTGGTCAGTCTGTCCTCGTTCATGGATGAGACCGCCCAGTACGCGGATCTTGTTCTGCCCAATCACATCTATCTGGAACGTCTGGAGGATGCCCCAACCCCGACGGGTTTTCCCAAGTCTGTTGTCAGTTTGTCAAAGCCGGCCTTTAAACCCCAGTTTAACACCAAACATGCCGGTGACACCTTGATCCTTCTGGCTAAAGAGTTGGGCGGCCCGGTTGCCGATGCTTTCCCGTGGGAAAATTTTGAAGCCTGCTTTGAGCAGGCAATGGGAGACAAGATGAAAACCCTTAAGAAAAAGGGTTTCTGGGTCGATTCGGACACTTCAGCACCCGATTGGAAGGCGGCTTTCAAGACGCCTTCGCGAAAATTTCAATTTACACCTTCCGCGGCTTCTCCCGGATTTGTGCCGGTCATGATCGAAGGGGATTCAACCTTTCCATTGCTGCTCCTCCCTTACGAAACCATGCGGCTGTCCTGCGGGTACATTGCGAATCCGCCGTTTTTAACCAAAACCGTCGAAGATACGATACTGGCGCAAAACGAGTGTTTTATCGAAATCAACCCTAAAACTGCCCAGTCGAACCAGCTGTCTGAAGGCGACGCCGTGGTGCTGCAAACCCCCCGAGGGCAGGCCGGAGTCAGGGTTCATCTGGAAGAAGGCATCATGCCGGGTGTGGTGGCGCTTCCCAGAGGACTTGGCCATACCGCTTACGACGGTTATATTGCGGGCAAGGGGATTAATGTGAATCGTCTGATCGGCCCGGTTCAGGACCCTGTTTCCGGTCTGGATGCCGCCTGGGGAATCAGGGCAAAACTGAGTAAAGCCTAAATCATAGCATGAGGTTCAGATGAAACAAGAACATGGTGGTAATGGTACCCAAAAATACGGAATGGTCATCGATCTGGATTTGTGCACCGGGTGCGGCTCCTGCATGGTCGCCTGCATGGCTGAAAATAATGTGCCATTCCGGGAAGACGAGACCGACAAGCTCAAAAGCATCACCTGGATGCGCGTGTATAAACTAACCAACGGCAAGCCTTATCCTGAAACGGATATCTGCTATCTGCCCAGGCCTTGTCAGCATTGTGAAGGGTCTCACGGACATTCTCCCTGCGTATCGGTCTGTCCGGCAACGGCAACCGATTACGACAACCAGACCGGAATCGTCAGCCAGATCTATACCCGGTGTTTCGGGTGCAGGTACTGCATGGCCGCCTGCCCCTATCATGCCCGGTATTTCAACTGGTATGATCCGATCTGGCCGGAAGGTATGGAAAAATATCTGAATCCAAACGTTTCCCCCCGGATGCGGGGCGTAGTTGAAAAATGCAGCTTCTGTTTTCATCGCTACCAGGCGGCAAAAGACAAGGCGCATCTGGACGGGCAAAAGGAAATCGAAGAAGATGCCTATCAAACCGCCTGCACCCAGGCATGTCCTGCCGGCGCCATCACCTTCGGGGATCTCAACAATCCCAATCATGCGGTCCATGAGCTCAAAAAACAGCCGGACGCCTTTCGGCTCCTCGAAAGACTGGGGACCAACACCAAGGTCTATTATGTATCCAGCCGTGAATGGGTCCGGCGCGCCGGAGATAATTATCTGAAAACGGAAGGGCCCAAAAAAGCCATGTAGGTCGGGGGTTTTCCGGACAAATGCCAAAAGATCTTCTGGTATTTCAAATCAACGAAGGGGTTCGAAAATGATGGATTCTGCGATAATACCCAACGGAGTCAGGCGCTGTTCTCTTATCAAGTTTCTGGTTGTGCTGGCTGTGGTCGGCGCAGTTCTGTTATGGGGTGTATATGCCATGCTGCTGTGCTGGTTCAAAGGCCTCAATCAGACCAATATGAATAACAACTATGGATTCGCCCTGTGGATATGGGCGGATCTGGCGGTGATCGCCCTGGGCGGCGGTGCATTTTTTACCGGCTTTCTCAAATACATTATCGGAAAAGACGAGCTGAAGAATATCATCAACTATGCGGTCTTGATCGGCTTTATCTGTTACAGCTCAGCCCTTCTGATTCTGGCCATCGATATCGGACAGCCGCTCCGTGGCTGGTTTATTTTCTGGCATGCCAACGTGCATTCCATGCTGACCGAAGTGGCGTTCTGCCTGTCCTGTTATTTCATGGTTCTGACCATTGAATACATTCCGCTGATCCTGGAAAACCGGCAGATCGATAAAGTGCCCTTCTTTCATCACCTCAGCCATAACATGCACGGTACGATGGCGGTGTTCGCCGCAACCGGCGCCTTTCTGTCTTTTTTCCACCAGGGGTCTCTGGGAGGCGTTGCCGGAGTCCTGTTCGGCCGGCCTTTTGCTTACCGGGAAGGCCTGTTTATCTGGCCCTGGACGTTTTTTCTGTTCACCTGGTCGGCGGCAGCCTATGGCCCCTGCTTTACCCTGATGATCACCCGGATCACCGAAGCCGTTGCCGGCAAAAAGCTGGTCAAGGACAACGTGGTGGAGCTTCTGGCCAAAATATCGGGCTGGATGATGACAACCTACATCATCGCAAAAATCATCGATACCTTTTACTGGGCCAATGTCACCGCGCCTTCCAAGGGGTTTAACCTGATGGATTTTTACAGCAGCAACGGTTTTTACGGAATCTGGATTCTGGTTCTGGAAATCGTTCTCGGGGGCATCGTCCCTGCGGCGATTCTGATCACGGACAAAGGCCGGAAAAGTCCGGTTGCCAGAACCACCGCCTTTGTTTTAGGCGTGATCGGCGTCAGTGTCAACCGATGGGTGATGGTCCTTCAGGTCATGGCCGCTCCTGTCATGACGTTTGACACATGGGCGCTCTACTTTCCAAGCTGGCAGGAAGTCGCCACCACGATTCTTCCGGTTGCCTACGGCATCATATTGATCATGATTTCTTACCGGTATCTGCCGATTTTTCCACAAGAAGCGGAACTGAATCCGGTTGAATAACCACGGGAGGTAACGATGTTTCCTTTTAATTTTGAATGGATCTGGGATATGTCTCACATGGTGTTCATGGGCGGGCTCTGGTACGCCCTGACCATTTTGGGCATCGGCATGACCTACTGTATTGTCAAGGCCGCCATCGACTCGGCAAAAGGGGATGAGGGCCACGGGCACGGCCATCATTAATCTTTCAAACGGTCAGCAGTGAGCCTATAAAAAACACGGACGAGATCTTGCATTAAAAAGCGCTTTTCCATATCATGACATGGAAAAGCGCTTTTGTTTTCACAAACCCACAGGGTATCCGAGCAGAGGATGAAATGGATAAAATCATTGTCGACGGCGGCCGCAGGCTGACCGGAAAAGTTGTCATCAGCGGCGCCAAAAATGCGGCCTTGCCCATCCTGGTATCCTCGCTGCTGACAGACGGCAGAAATACTTTTACCAATGTGCCGAACCTCAAGGACATTCAAAGCACCTGCGTTCTCCTGCAGAATCACGGCGCCAGGGTGGAAACCACCGAGAATGGCGTCGCCATAGACGCCGGGAATCTCAACAACACGGAAGCCCCATACGATCTGGTGCGGAAAATGCGGGCATCGATTCTGGTGCTGGGCCCCCTGATCGCGCGGTTGAAAAAAGCCCGCGTATCCCTTCCCGGCGGATGCGCCATCGGCGCCAGACCCATCAATCTTCACCTGAAAGCCCTTGCCAGCCTTGGAGCAAAAATCGAGCTGAAACATGGATATGTCGAGGCCGAAGCAGACAGGCTGATTGGCGCGGATATTTATTTTGATATCGTGACGGTTACCGGAACGGAAAACATCATGATGGCGGCGGCCCTGGCCGATGGTGTGACCATCCTCCGAAACGCCGCCCGCGAACCGGAAGTGGTTGCCCTGGCCGATGTCCTGAATCAAATGGGCGCGGATATCCGGGGCGCCGGCTCCTCCGTGATTACCATCGCGGGTGTGGAGACACTTTACCCGGTATCGGTTTCCATCATTCCCGATCGCATTGAAGCCGGAACGTTCATGGTTGCCGCAGCATTAACCCGCGGGGATATCACCCTGGAAAACTGTGAACCCGAACATCTGGATGCCCTGATTCATAAACTGCGGCTGGCAGGCGCAAGAATTCTGGTTTCCGGAAAAACCATCCGGGTGGAAGGCCCGGATCTGATATCCAGCGTCGATGTCAAAACGCATCCCTATCCGGGGTTCCCCACCGATATGCAGGCCCAGTTCATGGTGTTGATGTCCGTGGCCTCGGGTCTGAGCATCATTTCGGAAACGATTTTCGAAAACCGGTTTATCCACGTCGGTGAACTCAGGCGAATGGGCGCGGATATCACCATATCCGGCAATTCGGCGGTCATTCGGGGCGTGCCATACCTTTCCGCGGCGCCGGTGATGGCCTCGGATCTTCGGGCCAGCGCATCGCTGATTCTGGCCGGTCTGGTGGCGCAGGGACAGACCGAGGTCAACCGGGTCTATCATCTGGACAGAGGCTATGAAGCCATGGAAAAGAAATTTGAAAAACTGGGTGCTGCGGTAAGACGCGTCAAATCATAGATCAACCCCCATAATATCACTTGACTTGTCTGCCTCCGTTCATTAATGATGATGAACATGGTCGCAGAGCATTTTATCATCCTAACAACAGCGAAAGGAGGCGTTTATGCCAGAAAGTGTGTACAAGATTATAGAACTTGTGGGAAGCAGCGAAGTCTCATGGGAAGATGCTGCTAAAAAAGCCGTTGAAACCGCATCCAAAAGCCTGAGAGAATTACGGATTGCCGAGATTGTCCAGCAGGATCTGAAGGTGGAAGACGGCAAAGTCACAGCCTTCCGTGTCCGCATCAAACTTTCATTCAAATACGAAAACTGATTTATCAGCACTTCCCGGAAAAGGATGGCCGGTTTGCCGGCTGTTCTTTTCCAGGCGTTTCCCCGCCCCGCCGCCATTAAGCCAATCACCGGTCACCAGCTCCCCAATCAAAAGTGAGGAGAACAATGTCCTGGGTCAATGAAAAGAACCATCGCCAAACCTTAAGGTCTCCCATCTTATCCTTATGGATCTTTGCATTCCTGTTGATAACAGGCTGCCAAGCTGTTTTATCTCAAACCACATGGGCACAGAATGGCGCCCTCCTCTTTCAAGAGGATTTTGAAGATGGAACGGCGGATGGATGGATACTTTCACCTGGATGGAGTGTTGCTCTTGATGATGGCAACCGTGTTTTATGTTACTCCGGGTTTCCTGAATTTGAAATGCGCGGCTGCGCCTATCCCGACATGAGCGGATGGGTAAATTATACACTTGAGTTAAAACTCAAAATCATAAAAGGCAATCTTCATATAGACTTCAGGAGTAGTCCAGGCGCCAAATACTGGTTGGGGATTCCTGAAGGTGTGGGCTGTTATCTGGCTATCGGCAGAAATGATAATGGGTCTCCTTGGAATAATCAAATTATATTTTCCCAAGAAATTTGGGAACTGTCTAAATGGTATTCAGTGAAAATCATATTGAATGGCACCCACATTCAAATCTATCGAGACAGCATTCTGATAATCGATTATACCGACAACACGGATCATGCAATACTGACCCCGGGTGGGTTTGGTTTTGAAACTTTTTTTAATATGATACCAGGCGGGTTGGTTAAGCATTATTTCGATGATATAAAAATCACTCTTGTTGACAGGTAAAACATGCCTTTTATAATGGATTCAGGAGAAAAACATGAGAATAACAGCATGTTCGGTATTGATATTTGGCATGTTCCTATTAGAGTTTCTTTTTATTCCGACAGCAAACGTTCACTGTTGGCAAGGAAAAAACGATACAGTTGGTAATGGCTATGGACTTCTTTATCATACAAGGCCGAATCCAACTGAACAAAACAGCGATATTCTAAGCAAAGCTTATAAGCTTCAGGTTCCATTCATAGAGAATAAAGGTCAGATAGAAAGTGAGGCTGTAAAGTATTATGCAAAGACTTTAGGTGGAACTGTCTTTATTACCGAGGATGCACAGATCGTTTATTTCCTGCCGGACATCGAAAAAGGAAAAGAGATAAAGGGATGGGTAATCAAAGAGAGCTTTGGGGGAGGCTCCACCTCTCACGTGAAAGGAGAGCAAAAGTCGGCAACCAAGATAAATTGCTTCAAAGGACAGGATAGTTCGAAATGGACAAGACAGATAGGAACTTACAACATAGTAAATCTTGGGTGGATTGATGAGGGAATAGCGCTTAAGCTTAAGGCTTACGGGAAGAATATAGAAAAGCTTTTCTATGTAAGTGCAGGTGGAAATCCGGAAAGAATCAAAATCAACATTGATGGGGCCAACTGTCTGAAGGTGAGTGAAAACGGGGAGCTTAATATCGAGACAGGGCTTGGAGTTGTTAAATTCACAAAGCCCATCGCATATCAACAAGAAGACGGCAAGAAGAAGTATGTAGACGTTGCCTATGTGGTTAACGCGTGTCAGTATGGTTTCAAAGTAGGAGATTATGACAACAAAAAAGAGCTTGTCATTGACCCGCTCCTTGCCTCCACATATCTGGGCGGTGGCGACTCGGAGCATCCTTGCACCATAGCCATAGGCAGCAATAATAGCGTATATGTGGCTGGCCCGACCATGTCATCCAACTTCCCAACAACTACCGGTGCTTATCATATCACTTCCGGGAATGCCTTTATATCAAAATTTGATGCAAATCTTGAAAACCTCCTTGCCTCCACTTACATCGATGCAAATTGTGTCTGGTCTATCGCTATAGATACCAGTGGGAATCCCTATGTGACCGGCTGGACTTGCTCACCTAACTTTCCGACAACGGATGGTGCTTACGATAGAACGCTCAACGGTTATAATGATGCCTTTATATCAAAATTTGATGCAAATCTTGAAAACCTCCTTGCCTCCACATATCTGGGGGGTAGTCGTTATAATTGTGCTCGTTCCATAGGTATGGACAAGAGCGGAAATGTGTATGTGACGGGAGAGACCAATTCATCAGATTTTCCGGTAACCCCCGGTGCTTATGATACCGCTTACAATGGAGAGGGAGATGTCTTCGTATCAAAGTTTGATGGGGATCTTAAAAACCTCCTTGCCTCCACTTATATTGGTGGCAGCGGATGTGATTGGGGATATTCCATAGATTTAGATAATTCCGGGAATGTCTATCTGGCCGGAGCTACCTCTTCATCAGATTTCCCGGTAACCCCCGGTGCTTATGATAACACTTACAATGGGGGCTGTTACGATGCTTTTGTTTCAAAGCTCGATGGGAACCTTCAAACAGTTTTGGCCGCCACATATCTGGGTGGAAGTGTCGGCTATGAGTATGCTCGGTCCATGTCCATAGACAGCACTGGAAATGTTTATATCACCGGCAGTACTTCTTCATCAGATTTCCCGGTAACCCCCGGTGCTTATGATGGAACTTTCAATGGTAAAGAAGACGTCTTTGTATCAAAGTTTGATGAAAATCTTAAGTATCTTCTTGCCTCCACTTATCTGGGTGGAAGTGGTTGTGATTTTGGATATTCCATAGATATAGACCATTCCGGGAATGTCTATCTGGCCGGGGCTACCTCTTCATCAGATTTTCCGGTAACCCCCGGTGCTTATGATACCATTTACAATGGGGGTCGTTACGATGCTTTTGTATCAAAGCTCGATGGGAACCTTCAAACAGTCCTGGCCGCCTCCTATCTGGGTGATACCGGTGACTATGACCATACTCGTTCCATAATTATTGACAATACCGGAAACGTTTATGTGACCGGGATTTGTTCTTCATCAGACTTTCCGGTAACACCTGCTGTTTACGACACCACTTACAATGGGGGTCGATATGATGTCTTTGTATCCAGGTTTGATAGTGACCTGTCCCGATCAGAGCCATCCGCAATTAAAGTCCCTGCCGATTATACGACTATACAGGCAGCTATTATAGCGGCCAAAGACGGCGATACCATTCAGGTTGCTCAAGGCGTATATGCAGAGAATATCACCATAACAAGTTCAAAGCATATTTCAATTCAAGGGGGCTGGAGTGATGATTTTGCGTCCCGCAGCTCCGATAACACTTTGACTGTCATTGACGGCGGGGGAAAAGGGCAGGTTGTTTATATCAGTCCTGTCCTTGGTGCAGCCGTCAATCTATCCTTAGAGGGTTTTACAATCAAAAATGGGGCGGCGGAGAACGGTGGTGGCATATGCGCAGTCGCCAACGGGGCTGGAACTTGGATCATGCTGACGTTGAATAGGTGCGCCATTACCGACAACGCCTCAACCGACAATGGAGGTGGCTTCAATCTGGAGGCTATCCAAGGCTCGCTTGTGGCAAACATAATCTACAGCACTATCTCTTCAAACAGAACAAAACTGTTTGGCGGCGGCCTGCGGCTGAACGCTTTCATGGGCGGTTCTGCAACACTGAACATGGTCAATGATCGGGTGCAGGATAATATCGCTGAAGAAGTGGATGGCGGCGGAATTGCGGTCTACGGAGCCAAGGCAGGGTTGGCTAATCTGAATCTCAGTAATACTATTGTGACACGGAATCAAGGCCCAAACGGCGGCGGCGTATTCGGCTATGCCTGGGGTCAGGATGCCGTGGTTTTGATGACATTGAAGAACAACTTGATCACACATAATTCCAGCCAGCAAGGAGGGGCTATTTGCTCCTGCGCCGGGGTAACAGACCCGACTTTTTCCGAAGCAGGCGGATCAATCATATGGGACTTGACCAACAACACCCTCACCGCCAATTCAGCCGGCACTGCGGGCGGCGCCGGAGGGATCAGAATGAGTTCCGGATCAATTTATGGCAATGGCGGATCATCGTCCCTGAATCTGAAAAACGATATTGCTTGGGGCAATACAGACAGTTACGGCAACCAGCAAGTTGTGGTCAGTGTGGACGGAAAATCCGGAACATCCAATGCGAAAATCAGCTATTCAACTGTCGGATTGATACAAACCATAGGTGAGGGGCAATGTTCAACAGATCATGTTATCAATCAGAACCCGGGTTTTAAGAATGCTGCCGGAGGTGACTACCATTTGACGGAAAGCTCGCCTTGTATTGATACGGGCACATCAGCAGGAGCCCCGACCGCCGATATTGAAGGGGTGCCTCGGCCTCAAGGCAATGGATACGACATGGGGGCGTACGAATATGCGGTTGTTCCTGTTCTCGATATCAAGGCTAACAGCCAGGATGGCCCCATACGCGTCACGCCCGATACGCCCGTTTCCATTACAGCCAGCCTTGCACCCGGAGAGCAGAACGGAACGTTCGCAGATTGGTGGCTTGTCTTTAATTCTCCCTGGGGATTGTATTCTCTCACTTCGAATGGATGGGACACGGGGATTAAATCATTGGCTGCATTTCCATTGTTCAGCATACCCCCAGTGGAAATTTTTAACGGATATCTGCCTGCTGGAGACTACGCTTTCTATTTCGGCGTGGACATGAGTGTCAATGGCATTTTAGATTTACCGCTTTATTACGATTTTGTTCAGATAAGTGTGGTCAATTAGGATGCGCAAGCCCCCTCAGGATAGGAAGCGCTCGCGTTCAGTCTCCTTTTTCTGCTCTTCCTCTTGTTTTTTATCGAGCATGATTTTGCTGACATCCATAACAGGCCTTCCAATGAGGGTCGACAACGGAAGCACCTTAAGACTTTTTTTCCCTACACCCGTCAGTAGTAGATCCATTTCCTTGATCCAGCAGGAATACAAATGGTCATTCTTCGGTCTCGTGTCATGAAGCAGGATAATATCATCTGCATGCACCCGTTTCAGGATTTTTTTTGAAAGATTCCGGATTCTCCGGTTGCCGCCGTCAAAGGCGCGGCAACTGAAATTGACGGCAACCAGATTCAAACGCAAAAGAACCTGATGAAGCCCGGGACTGGTAATGCCTGCCGGAGGGCGGAAGGCAAAGGGGATCACGCCCAATTCCCGCAATACATTTTGTGTCTTTTCAATTTCGGTTAACAGATGATGACCGCCTTTAAGCAGCATCAGATTGTCATGGGAGTAGGTATGGTTCCCGATGGAATGGCCCTGACGTACGATCTCCTTTACCAAATCCGGATGCCTGGATGCGTTTTCCCCGGTGACAAAAAAGGTCGCCTGGACCCGATGCGTTGCAAGCAGCCGCAGCAGATCCGGGGTGGAAAGCGGGTCCGGGCCGTCGTCAAAGGTCAGCGCAACCGCCTGTTCACCGGATTTTCCGCAACTGATGACCGGAAGGTAATACCCCAGGAAGGGGAGAAAGGGGGCAACCAGACACAGCAGGACAAATCCCGCCAAGGGAACGGCAGAAAGTCGCATATCAACAAATGACAGCAGAATTGCCGCCAGAAATGAAACCAGGCCGGTCCATTCAGCCAAGGAGAGAAACGCTACTTTCTGACATTTAGTATGAACCAAACCAGATCTCCCTTGGAACCGGATGGGGCGGAAAGTTCAATATCACATCCTGCCTGAAGGACGATTGTTTCAATTTCTTCAAAGCTCCGATAATAACATTGAATTCCTGCCACTTTATTTCTCAGGTTTTCCATCCACCACACCCAGGCAAATCGATATGCCGGCGGCAGGGTGGCGCGGAGAATCAGGCGCCCTTTTTGCCCGAGTATAACGGACAGCCTTTTTAAAGTCAGGTTGAATTGATCATCATTCAGAAAGTGAATAATGTCAAACATCATGGCCAGATCCACCGGACCCGGCGTCTTTGGAATATCAGGCGCACCGGCAACGGCAACAACTCCTCTTCTTCCAATCGCCCGGGACGCCACGCGGACCCGCCTCGGGTCGGGGTCAATTCCATAAACCATCGCCTCCGGAAACCGCTCCAGAATCCAGCATGCCGGCACAGCATAGCCGCACCCGATATCCGCAACCGTCCGGATGTCTGAACACGATAAAAAAGACGGCAGCTCCGAAAACATCGGATCCAGCCGCAGCTTGAACCGGGCAAACAGCCGCTGATACGCTCCCATATTCCGGTAACGCCGCAGAACCCGGTCGCTGGAGCTCCTCTTCTCTGTGGGGGTTGCATTCCGTTTTTCAAGCAGATATTCAACCATCGGCGGCAATATAAAAATGATGAGCAGAAGAAGGGCAAGCCCCAAACCGGCGACAGAAACGATTTTCAAACTTGCTGAAAACATGAATTTCCCTTCAACTAAAAAACCAGAACACGATCAGCAGGATAAAGAGAAGATGCACGGCAATGAATATCGATTGGTAACGATGAAACAATTCGTTTCTTTTCTGAATGCGCTGAAGACCGCCGCATAACCGCCGGAATTTATCCAATCGTAAATATTTGCTGTTCCCGGTTGGGGAACTGCCTTGAAATGCAAATGAAGGAAAGACCGCATAAAAACCGTCTTTATACGATTTCAACTCGGTATCGAAAGCGATCTGCCTCCATGGCCTTTTTACCAGCGATTCGGCAAAACCGCGATTCAGAACATAAGCATGGGCCAAACTGCGATATTTTATTTTAAGCACTCCCCTGCAATGCGTTTTTCTGCTGCCCGAAACCAGACATCCGAAGAAAAAAATCTTCCAGCCAGGGGTATCCCTCATAAAATCGATGCACTGCTTAAGTCGTTCCGGACTGAATCCGTCAAATATAACATCGTCTTCAAACATAAGGATCCGCCCGGCGCCGGTCAGCAGCCCCTTATTTATGCACGCCATATGAGATTCATAAATTCCCTCTTCAGAATCATGGGGATGCTTTTTGACGATATGGAATTCGACATGATCCAAAAGACCCATTTTTTCGAATTGGGTTTTAGCCGCTTCGCGCCTGTCCGAACGTTCATAAAGCGAGATGCAGTAGATCTTATCGAAATAATCCCAGTAGTTGGTTGAGTTGTCCATTTCCCCGCTTGATTGTCGACGCCTTACTCATTGAACCGAAAAATTTTTTGCTTCAAAAAAACAGCCCGTATGGTACAATGCATACAAGATATGGATTTCTCCGGTCAGGCATGAAAAATGATAAAAACAAATATTCTGAACCGTATTGCCAAAACGGATTATGTGCGTTCCGCCTTGAATGACAAGGCGGATTTAAGCGCTTTCAAGGAGAAACCCTCCGTCCGGATCATCATGGGTGTTTCGGCCATTCTCTTCAGCTACATCATCTCCTGGCCCGCCATCGGCGCGCTGGGCGCCTTATCCGTTTACCTGAACAAACCCCTGCTGGTTGTTATCGGCGGCCCGATATTGTACGGATTTTCCCATCTGGTCTTTATATTCGGAATGTATCTTGCCGGCGCCAAATATTCAAAGATATTTCTGCGGTGGGCAACCCGGATTGCCGTGGAGAAATTATTGAGCAAAAGTTATTCATGAGCGAATGCATTCCGGACAGTTCGTTCTCAGCCTGTTTCCCTTCTTTGTAAAGACGCGGTGAAATTTGATTTATGGCTGTAGAATATCACTGCCACAGTACAGAGTACGCCTGAAACGGCAATCGGATCTAAATTACATGCCAGCAACGTACCTGCCGCCAGAATCAAAACCATGGTCAAAGATCCGATAAAGGCAATGCGGAAAAAACTGTAGCTGATCAGCCAGGCCAGAATTGCCGCCAGCGCCCATGGCGGCGCAATAAACGCCGAAAAACCAAGATAATTGGCGACTCCTTTTCCGCCGCGGAATTGATGAAAACAGGGAAGGCGGTTGCCGAGTATCAACCCCAGGCCGACCCAGGGGATGAGCGCTGTCTGAAGAAAGCTTGCCGAAATATACGCCACCCCCAGCGACCGGCCGACATCCAGTATCAAGATCACCAGCGCCCAGAAAAATCCATGCTGCCGGTATACATTAAAGGTGCCGGGGTTCTTGCTGAAACCATTGCGCGGGTCCTCTTTTTTCAGCAGCTTGAAAAGCAGAATCGGAAAATTGACGGAACCCGCCACATAGGCCCCCGCAAACAGAAGCATCAGTTTCATTCCACAACATCCCTCCAGGGTGGAAGATCAGAAGTTGAGAAGCGCAAAAGCGCTTCAAGGCCTTAACTTCTGATCTTTTCAACCTCCTGATTTCCTGCTTTCTGAATCCACAGCGGCGGTTTCATCCGCCCGGCGCTCACATCCTTCATGCGTACGCCACGACTGCTTTCAAAAAAGACTCCGTTTTCATCGGCGATCCACAAATCAAAAACGAGCAGATCCGGATGCGTTTCTACGGGAAGAATCCGGCAGAAATAGGTGTCCCCCGGCCGGGTGTGACGCCATATCGTCCGTTTTTCAAACCCCACGGGAAACGCAACCATCCGGGCGTATCGCTGCCCCCACACACAGGCGCCGTGGTAGGCCGCATCCAGCGGAAAAGGCGAGCCCAGGCTCTCTGAATCACTCTGACCGACATATGCTGCCGGCGTCCCGATTCTGGCAATCACACCCTGCCCGGAGATGAAGAGATTGCCCTGAATGCTGTGAAAAGCCGGTCCAAAGGGAACCAGATCCCTGTAAATTCTCTCTGAAGAAATCTCGATACAATTCCCGTCAAGAGCTGAAAACAGACCGGAATCCTGTTCGGGCGGTGGGTCTGCAAAGCCGGCTTGATCAACAGGATAATACACCGAGGCGTGTTCCTTGATCCGGATCATGGAAGATTTTTTGAATCGATTTTTTGTCAGCAATCTGGCCCCGATATCGCCATTGTCATACGTGTCGATATCGGCAAAGGCGGCGATTTGATCCGTACCGGAAGGAACATGAAGAAATTTATCAAACCGGGTATGGGTCATAACGGAAATCCGGGTATCCGGCCGAAGGCGTTTGACCGTATCCCCGATTATCTGCATGGCTTTCACGGCAGGCAGCACCGCTCGGCCTTCAACATGATGATCCCGCAGATAGGCGTGAATCGGAATAGCTGCCGGCAGACGGACCGTGTCGATTATTCGGGGAATATTGTCCATATCCTTGCCGTTTTCTCGTCCACTTCCACCGGCGTTCCGGAAACGTTGATCGCGCAGTGACGGGTAAACCCCTTGCATACGATTTCATGGGTTTTTTCATGGGTGATCAGGTAATCAAAACGAAGACGGACCCGTTCCAGTTCCGCCGGACGGGTATGCACACAAAACGCATCGTCGTAACATAACGGAGAGTGATAGGTGACGCCGATTTGAATAATCGGATAGACATAGCCGCTTTCTTCGATTTCCCGGTAGGAATAGGCGGTGTCCCGCATGAGCGAAGCTCTGCCGAACTCGAAATACCGCAAATAATTGGCATGGTAAACAACCCGGGAGCGGTCCGTGTCGGCGTAAAGGGTGCGGTTCCGGCATCGATGCCACACCTGCCCGTCGGTTTTATTCCTGACATAGCGGTTGTCGCTGTCCAGTATTTCAGGGACAAAGGGTTCCGGCCGCAATTCATATTCCTTTAAATACGATACAGCAGTTGGTTCCGCCGAATCCGAAAGAATTGGAAAGAAATATCTCATGCCGATACCTGCGAACCTGGTTGGGCACCACGTCGATATCCGCGAAATCCGGATCCGGAATATGATTGACGGTCGGCAGAACCAGTCCCTGCTGCATGGCCTCGATACTGAGGGCCGCCTCAATGGCGGCGGAAGCCCCGAGCGTATGTCCGATCTGGGATTTATTCGAGGAAATCGGTATGGTTTCGATTTTCCGGCCAAACACTTTCCGGAGACACTGGACCTCGGAAGCATCTCCTTTGCTCGTCGACGTGCCATGGGCATTGACATACTGGATGTCTTCCGGTTCAAGCCCGGCGTCATCGATGGCCTGATGCATCGCGCGCACAATCGTTTCCGGATTCGGCAGCGTAAAATGGTAGGCATCCGACGTCCAGCCGACACCCAGGACTTCGGCTTTCGGCGTCAGGCCATGGGTGGACAGCATGTCCTCCGAAGCCAGCACAATGACCCCGGCCCCTTCTGAAAGAACGATGCCCTTCCGATCGATGCTGAAAGGCCGGGATGCCTGGGTGGGGTCCTGATAGGCGCGATCCTGAGGGCTGACGTTGATGGTGGCCAGCATATTGGCAAAGCCCTGAATGATTTCGGGGATCAGGCAGGTGTCCACACCGCCGGCCAGGACAAAGTCACAGTCCCCGTCCCGGATCATGCGGGCGCCGATACCGATGGCGTAATTGCCGGAAGCGCAGGCGCCCTGGGGCGAAAAAATCGGCCCGGTAAACCCCAGAAGAATGCCGGCTTTTCCGGACGGCAGATTGGCGCATAAATTGGGAAGCAGGTAGGGGCTGACCCTTAACGGCCCCCGGTTCACGTAATTGTCCATGGCAATCCGGAATGCATCCGTACCATTTAAGGCGGATCCGATCAGGCAGGCGGTTCTGGGGCCTGTCTCGGCATCGATTTCCAGGCCCGCATGCTTGAGCGCCGCCTTACAGACGGCCATGGTTAAAAAAACATAATCCGCGTTCCAGCTATAGGCTTCCTTGCGATCCATGAAGTCCAGGGTCATGGGATCCCAGTCCGGGATTTCCCCCACGATATTGGCCCGCGAGTCCGTCAGGCACCGGGTCAGTCTGCGGAACCCGGCTTCGGCCCTGACCGCCCGATCCCATGTCATTTCAAAAGTTTTACCCAGGGGAGTGGCCGCGCCGTATCCGATCACAAAAACACGTCTGTTTTTTGGGGCTTTCATCGGTCCGTCCTGTGAAACACGATACATGAATTGCATCCGCCAAAACCAAAGGAATTCTTCAGAACATATTCCTGGTCAAGCCGGCGGGCACCTTCGGAAACGCAGTCGAGAGCCATTTCCGGGTCCGGTGTGTAATTCAGGGTCGGCGGCACCATGCCGTGCATCATGCCTTCCATGGCGAAAATGGATTCAATCGCGCTGGAAGCGCCCATCGCATGCCCGATCAGCGATTTGTTCGCGGATACCGGCGGTATGGCCTTTCCGAACACGGCTTCCAGCGCCTGGTATTCCACCTGATCGCCGACTTTTGTGGACGTGGCGTGCGCGTTGACAACATCGATATCCTGGGGCGATATCCCTGAACTGTCAATGCATTCGGCAATGCAGCGGGCTGCCGTTTTTAAATGGGGAGCCACAAAATGATGGGCATCGGATGTCATGCCCCATCCGGCGATTTCAATATTGTAATTCAGGCCATGCGTCCTGGCAAAGGCCTTGCTGGCAAGGATCACCGCGCCGGCCCCTTCGGAAATGACAAACCCTCTGCGATCCACGGAAAACGGACGGGATGACCGGGTTGCAGGCTCCGGGTTCTTGCCGGATGGCAAGTGGTAAGCGCCCCCCATGGTTGCAAAACCCGCAACGATGGGCGCAACCAGTGGAAAATCGACCGCCCCGCAGATGACGACATCGGCCCTGCCCTGTTCGAGCAGCAGGGTTCCGATGATCATCGAAGTGACTCCGGTGGCGCAGGCCGTAATGGTGGAAAGAATCGGTCCGGTGGCCTGGGTCAGGATGGAGATTTTCCCACCCACCATATTGATGCATGAATTGGGGTTGGCGTATGGAGGCGGCAGCTTGTTTTCGGAAATCATGCGCCGATCCGCAGCAAGAACGGCATCCAGCCCCCCCACCGCAGAGCTGAACGTAATGGCTACCCGCGGCGAGAGTTCCGGGGTGATCTCGATCCTGCTCTTCACCAGCGCCCGGTGAGCCACCAGCAGGGCATGTTTGAAAATCGGCGAAGGCCATAACGCCAGGCTGCGCGGACTTAAAAACGGGTATGGCGTAATATCGATATCAGGAACCTGCCCGGCAACCCGAACCGGAAAATCATCCGTCAGCGCAAAACGCGTCAGGGCGCCGATGCCGCTCCGGCCCCGGACGGCTTTATCCCATTGGGCCGCCATATCGGTCCCCAGCGGCGAAACCGCGTCATACCCAACGATCACTGCGTTTCGAGGCGACATATCAACCGGCTTTACCACGGAATGAACTGATACAGTTTTGCAAACATCTCATAAACTTCAATCCAGTTCTGCAGATCTTCAGCGGACCGCATATGCGCCCGTTTATTGACCATGACCCAGCTCATATGCGCAGCGCCGTCTTTACAGGTCGAACAGTCCCGGGTCTCCGAAGTACAGCAGCGGTGCATGGTCTTGAGATCGGATGCCCACCGGATGAATTCGATCAGTCTTTTGGGGCGCGGATCGCGTCTGTCCAGCGGCTGGGTGACGGAAGGACATTCTTTCCAGCCAAAAGCAGCGCCAAACATTTTCCCGGTCGTGATGATTTCATGGTAATATTTGGATGATATCAGCGTATCCGGGTACTTGTCCAGCATATCATCCATTTCGAAACGGATGGCTTCAAGCTCCTCCGGTTTCCAGGAAAAGCCGTCCACCCCTTCATCGTTTGACAGCAGTTGCATGTGAACCTTCAGACCCGCATCGCTGATTTTTTTAATGATGCGCTCCGTCTTTCCGATCTGTCTGGGAGTCAGCGTATAGAGATAATACACATGGGGATCGCCTGCATAATATTTGCTGGAGATGCTGAAGGTGTCTTTTCCCCGGAGTGTTTTCTCGTCCGCCTCATCGCCCCACAGGGATACACCCAGCATCATGTCCGGAAATCGGTCCCGGGGAACTTTAATCTGGCCGTTTGTGGCGCAGAACGTCGGCAGCCGCTTATAGAACGCTTCCACCCTGTCCAGGCACAATGTCGGCTCGCCGCCGATCAATATGGCAAGATTGACGCCGCGCTCCTTTTCCCGATCGATGAAATCTTCCCATTTATGAATGTCCATTTCCTCGGGGGCTGCCTTGTGCTCATCCGAAGAGAAAAAAAAACAGCCCTTGCAGCGCAGATTACACCGGTTGGTCACGTCATAAATCGAGCTGCGGATGTTGAGCTTTGAAATCCGTTTATATCGTTGATACCATTCTTTATCCAACAGTGAACTGACGGTATTCATCAAAAAACTCCTTTGACGGATGACGGAAAAAGGAAGTTGAGAAGATCGTAAAAAGCCGCGCTTCTTAACCCCTGTCGCCTGAAGTGCGGCCGGGGGGTTCAACCAGGTGGCTGCAAAGGTTGTCGCCCTTGGCATACCCCATCACCCAGACGGCAAGATAGGTATCCACATAATCGAGCCACGACTTGAATGTATCCGGGTCAGTTGCGTGGCGAAACATCCGGGCCGTGACAACCGCGCTTCCGGCCGCATAATGCCGGCATTCGACACAGTCCGTATCCGGCACACAGCATGCGGCGCTTCTGTCCCAGGCAAGATCGGCCCGGTACTGCCTGAAAGACCGGCCAAGACCGATATCCGTCGAGGGATTCCTTCTCGGATAGGAACACGAATAAAGATCATGCAGTCCGCTTGGATGCGTGTGGGCCATGGCATTGTAGCAGGAGAAAATCACATGATCGGGATCGGCTGACAGCAGATCGATCATGGTTTTGCGGGTATGATCCAGAGACGCCGGCGTGTGACGCAAGGGACCATCATATCCGACCGGAGCGGAAAACATGTTGAAGGTAAGCCTGCACCCCCGGGTTGTCAGAATTTCGGCAACCTCACGGACCTGGTCGATATTGTCCCGTGTAAATGTATAAACAAAGACGGCCCTGGGGTCGCCTTTATAGTTGTCTATCTGCCGGATCAGCATGTTTTTGGCGTTGCGGACGGCCATGCTGGTTTCATCATTTCCCCAGACAGAGATATGAATTCTATAGTTAATGGATGCGGGGATGAATTTTAATCCGTTGGTGGCAATGGCTCCCAGCGGCATTTCCTGAAAGCAGACCGCGCACAGCTCGGGAACCAGAGAAGGCTCGGCGCCTGCCAGAACAACGTAGGTAATCCCCCTTGATTTTTCCGCCTGCATAAGCCTGCGCCAATCATCAGGCGCCCTGTTTTCCCTGACAAACTGCTTGTCTCCTTCATAATAATAGCAACCATCGCATTTGATATTGCAGCGGTTGGTCATGTCATAAGTGGACTCGCGCAGGAAGAAATATTTGCGAACCTTTCCCCATCGGTTTCGAATCACTGGATCCGACAGAATATCCGAAAATTTCCAAACCTTGTCAGGGCTGACGGGCCCCGCCGGAACGCTTTTTGAAAAATCCATTCACCGTCTCCGAATCTAACCGACTGCTGCCTGAGATTTCTCTTTTAATCTATTGTCGATATATTCGGAAATCAAGCGAATATTGATTAATTTCGGGTAATCATCCTCATCGATCCGAATCCCGTATTCATCCCGCAGCACCAGCGCCACGGTCGCCAGATCCATGCTGTCGATTCCCACTTCGTCAACCAGATCCATGTCCGGGTCAAATGTTTCCGGCGTCACATCTTCCAGCTTGAGCTCCTCGATCATTACCTGGGCAACATGAAATATGATTTCTTCAATATTCGTTCCTGGGGGCATCCATCCTTCTCCTTTGATTATTCAATCTTCATCAATCCGCTGCAGGCCAGTTCCGTATCGATCATGATTCGAAACGCATACGATCCGACCTGGCCTTTCTGAGGAGTGACCATTACATGCATGTGATCGTCGGGCCGGATCATCTGTTTGAATCTCACCCGGCTGATATGGGTAATCTTCATGTCCGGGTCGCCGAAGTAACGAATGACATCAAATACCATTCCCAGTTGCGCGATTCCCGGCAATATCGGTTGTCCCGGAAAATGCCCGCTGAACCAGGGTGAATCCGGAGGCGTTTGAATCTCTGCAACAATCTGCTCTGAATCCGGTTTTTCAATATTGTTTAACTTGTACCACATTGACCGCCCCGCAAAAAGTCAAATTTCAACAAACAGACATGATTTTATTGAATTAAAAATTCCCACAGCGGTCCGATGTGTCCGCGTTTATGCATTCTGGAAACAACGCCGGCGGTTTTTTCCCCCCCGGAACCGATGATCCAGTTCGGATGGCCCTCGGCCCGCGTTTTCACCATCCGGATAATCCGCTCCGTATCAATGGCCGGGGAATGATAAAAAACCGGTTCCAGAAGGCTCTGGGATCGGGTTATCTGGCCTTCCTTAACAGCAATATCAAATAGTTTCGTATAGGGGTAGATGCGCATTCCGCAGAAAAAAAAGAAAACCGATTTGTTGAGATGGCGAATGCCGGAAAGAGTTGTTTCCAGGGTGTCGGCGTTCTCACCCGGCCCGCCCAGCAGAAAATAATGTGAGACATGCAGTCCCGCATCAATTGCGGATTGATGCGCTGCAAACACATGGCGGCTCTGATATGGCTTGCGGTAAGACGCCAGGATGGGGTCAGACAGGGATTCGGTTCCGAACTCAACATGGGTCAGCCCGGCATCGCGAAGCACGCGGAAATAACCATCCGGTGTCCGGGTCGGCGTGAAAAAGGCGCCCCAGGGGATGGAAACACCGGCATTTATAAATGCCTGCGCCACGTTAAGGGTATGCGCAGTATCCGTATTAAAGGTTGAATCGGTAATAAAAAAATACTTTGCTCCGGCCGCCTGAAGCTGACGTGCGGTATCCGCCACTTCCACTGGGTCTATCAAGCGCTGCGTGGGGCCTTCGATATGGGGATACGTGCAATAAATACAGTTTAAACTGCACCCCCGTTTGGTCTGCAGGTTCAACATGCCGCCATTTTTCAAATAAAATTCAAACCGGGAAGGATCATTATAAAAATTTCGATGGAATTCCCCGTTCCAGGGCAAAGGAACCGCTTTCGGGTGATGACCGGTAATGACGCCGGGGATTGCAGTGGCATCTTTTTGATTTTCCAGGGCATCCAGCAGAAGCGCCAATCGTTCGCCCTCGCCGATAATGCCGTAATCCGCGTCCAGCGCATGCATGATTTCTTGGGGGAATATGGTAAATCCGCTTCCGCCCAGAACAATCAAGGCGCTGGAATGGGCTCTTATTTTTTCAATAAGTTCGCGCTGGGCGTTAAAAAAACCTTTCGGATCGGTGGTATCGGTATTGTCGATATTCCGTAACGAAATCCCGATAATATCCGCAGCCAGAAGATCGTTTGGCCACCCGTTGCCGGAAGCTCTTCCGGCAAGCAGCGCATCATCGCCTTTGAGCGTGTTCATATCCGCAATCCGGACTTCATGCCTGTCGGCTATGGCGGCAGCCACATAATCCAGTCCCAAAGGATAAACCGGATAAGGTTCAGTTAACGTATTGGCGGAAATCAGCAGGACGTTCATTGCTTCATCACACTCTTCGGCCGGAACGGACCAGCAGTCGCAGCCGATCAGACAGGCCGCACCCGGGAATTTCCATAAATATATTCAGCCAGCGTCCTGAGGGTTGCAAATGCCTTTACCCCGAGTTCCTTGCTATCGATCTTGATGCCGTAATCCTTTTCGATCATGATCACCATCTCTAAAACATCGATTGAATCAATATCAAGATGACCGCCGACCAGTTGATCATCTTCCCTGATATCCTCCGGGTTCACATCAATCAGGTTCAGCAATTCGATAATTTTGACTTTCAGTTCTTTCAGCAACTTTTCCATGATACCCGCCACATTAGAAAATTAGAAACAAAGGCGTCTTTATTTTCAGTCATATCTCTTTACACAAAGTTTAAATTATAGTACGAATTTTGCAAATTGAGAAGTTTGAATATCCTTATATCAGTTTATCTTCAACTGTTTTTTTCCTTGCCCGGAGAAAAGGCCGAACAATCATGAGCCAGACGCGTAACCGCGCTGAAGATTATTTGCCTCATCGTGACAGGATGAGACTGATTGATGAAATTATCGATGTCAATGAAAAAAGTGCTGTCACACAGGCTACGGTTACCAACCAATGGCCTTTTTTCAGCGGTGAGTCCGTTCACTCGCTCGTGCTCATCGAACTGGTGGCGCAGACAGCCGGGATCAGCAACTGCTGGGAAGGAATCCGGAAACACGGCGAGGATTTTGTAACAAAGGGATGGCTGGTGGGCATCAAGCAGTCTCATTTTCATATACATGCCATTCCGTTGAACACCTTGATCACCACCCGGACCGAGAACCGGTTCATCTTTGAAAACTTTATCGAAATTCTGGGAACGGTTGAAATCGGATCGAAGATTGTTGCTGAAATCTGGCTGCAGCTGGTTCAGTCCGAAACGCCGTAAGCAGTGAACGGAAATCGTCAACGGTTCACCGTTTATGCATCGCAGCTTTATTGATCCTTTACCGTTTTTTTTGGGAGAAGACTTGCCAATGAGTGCAGAACCTGAAGGAAAGGTTGCAATTGTCACCGGCGCCAGCAAGGGGATAGGACGCGCGATCAGCCTTGAACTGGCTAGAAATGGGTATCATATCGTCGTCAATTACCGCTCGGATGAAAAAGGCGCGATAGAAACCCAGGCGTTGATCCGGCAGGAAGGGGGCGATGGCGACATCATGCAATTTGATGTATCCAGTCACAAGGAAACCCAGAATGCATTCGATGTTATTCTCAAACGGTTTAAAACCATTGATGCGCTGGTCAATAACGCCGGGATTGCCGCTGACGGCCTGTTCATCATGATGCCGCGAAAGGACTGGCACACCGTCATCGATGTCAGCCTGGGCGGTTTTTATAATATGACCAAGCCGGTACTGGAAAAAATGGTCGTACAAAAACGCGGCGCCATCGTCACCATCGCTTCCGTTGCCGGACTGATGGGAAACAGGGGTCAGGCCAATTATTCGGCGGCCAAGGCCGGACTGATCGGCGCCAGCCGCGCTGTGGCGTGCGAAGTCGCCCGGCTTGGGATTCGGGTCAATGTCGTGGCGCCGGGGCTAATTGAAACTGAAATGATAAAGGATGCGCCCATTGCCAATATCAAGTCGCTGATTCCCATGGCAAGGATCGGCAAGCCCGGCGAAGTCGCAAAAGTGGTCGGATTTCTCTGCTCGGAGGATGCGTCTTATATCACGGGTCAGGTCATTTCGGTAAATGGCGGGATGTATTAACCTTGTTCGTCCATTCTCTTCAGAACAATGGAAGCGAATGTACCGCCGGATGAAAAGCCGTTGACCAATCCGTAATGAATTCCGGCTTCTTTTTTCATGTTTAAAATAAACGGAAGGGGTTTTATAGGAAGATTAAGGCCCAATGTCGGCGGAAGGGTTTGCTCTCTGATCGATATGGCCATGGCCGCAGTCCGTATTCCCCCGGAAGAAAAGCTCTCGCCGACAGCGCCCTTGATGGAAGAAATAAACGGTTTTTGGCTTTCTTCTGCAAATACTGCGGACAACGCCTCCGCCTCAAGCCGATCCAGTTTCTTTCCGCCGTTGGCGGAGGCGGAAACATAATCGATATCCCCGGGAGTGATTTTTGCGGACGCTATCGCCCTTGTCATCGCCAGGATGGGTCCTGCAGGATCTGACGGCCAGTCCGTGGGGGGAGACGGAGAGGAGCTCAGTCCCCAGCCTGCGATTTCACAGTATGGCGTGACCCCCCGTGCCCTGGCGTGCGTCCTGGACTCGATGCACAACACCCCTGCGCCTTCCCCGATGACCGGACCGTTTCTCAGGCTGTCAAAAGGCCTGGCCCCTTCCGCTCCCCCGTCTACCGGGGAGACGGCCTTGAAATGGGTCAGGATTTCAAAGAAAATTTCAGAAATAATATCCGCGCCTCCGGCCAGAAGGACATCGGCGCGGCCGGTTTTGATCTCGGCAGCCGCATAGGCTATGGCTGTCTCGGCCGAAGCCTCCCGGTGGTTCACCGTCGAGTTGATTCCCCTAAAACCCAGTTCGATGGAGGTATGGCCGGCAGGAGCGTTGATCACCGTGTTCGGCACGAGAATGGGACTGGCCATGCCGGGCCCCTCGGTAAAAAGAATGCCGGCAAACTGGGCGGCCACTTCGGTGCTGCCATAGCTCACCCCCAGGATAATCCCCACCCGGTCTCTGTTGGATGCATCGATGGCAAATCCGGCATCTTCAATCGCCATCCGCGCTGAAGCCGCCGTCATGCCGGAAATACGGTCCATCCTCCTTAGATTTTTTGCAGAAATGAATTCCCTGGGAATAAACCCGCGCACCTCGGCCCCCAGCCTGGAACGAAACCGGGAGGTATCAAACGCGGTGATCGGGGAAATGCCGGAGTCGCCCCTGAAAAGTCTCTGCGAGAATACATTCTTGCCTGCCCCCAGGGGCGTGACCATGCCGATCCCGGTTATGACGACGCGTTCATTCATGGACAATGCCCTTTTCGGTAAATTTTCCAAAGACAACCGATGTATTGTTGCCGCCAAAGGCAAAAGAATTGGAAAGAACGATATTGACATCCAGATCACGAGATTCTTCCGCAACATAGTCGAGATCGCACTCGGGATCAGGCACTGTCAAGTGAATGGTAGGCGGAATGAATCCTTGAACGATCCCCAATATGGAAACCACCCCTTCTATGGCTCCGGCCGCCCCCAGCGTGTGGCCTGTCATTGATTTGGTGGAGCTGACGGGAATTTGATACGCCTTTTTGCCGAATACCTCCTTGATCCCCCGGGTTTCCATGCGGTCATTGGCAGGTGTCGCCGTACCATGGGCATTGATATAGTCCACCCGCTCCGGGTGAACGCCGGCATCCTGCAGCGCTGTCCGCATGCACCGCGAGGCTCCGGATGCTTCGGGGTCCGGGGCGGTCATGTGATACGCATCGCAGCTTACCCCATACCCGAGAATCTCCCCATGGATTTGAACGCCCCGTTTCCGGGCATGGCTCAAGGACTCGAGAATCAGGATTCCGGCTCCTTCTCCAAGGGAAATCCCCTGTCGGTTTTTATCAAAAGGCTTGCAGAATTCCGGGTCCACTGCTCCCAATGCATTAAATGTCGCGTAAGTGATCCGGGAAAGGGGCTCGGTACCACCGGCAATAACGACCTGGGCCATACCTGCCCGGATCAGGTCCCGGGCGTATCCCATGGCCGTGGCTCCGGATGAACAGGCGGTCATGAATGTGGTCTTGGGCCCCATGAGTCCCAGCCTGGATGCGATGTGATCGGCTGACGAGGCGCAGCAAAACGATGAGAAACGGGAAAAGCGCACACCCTTACCCTTCTCTTTGAGGTATTGCCGATAAACCTCCTCACCCTCCAGCATGCCGCCGGCACCCCCCCCGATCACGACACCCATATCCGCCGGCAGTCCATCCGGCACAGGAAAGAGCCCGGCATGCTTCAAAGCCTCGATGGCCGCCGCCATGGCCATCATATCCGAACGCGACATCCGCTTTGTTGAAAATTCCGCAGGGATCATCTCTTGAGGGACAAAGCGTATGGCCTGCCCGCCGGTATGCGTTTTAAAATCGGTCGTGTCAAAGACGGTGACCGGACCGATACCGCATACGCCATTTCTCAAGGCGCCATGGAATTCAGGCGAACTTGCCGCGATGGCGTTTATCGTTCCCAGACCGGTAATCACGACCCTTTCCGTTTCCATAGGATTGCCCTGGTCTTTTCTATGCTGCCCGGCGCAGCTTGCCGTCGGCTATGGCACTTTAAAATGCTATCCGATTGTTGACGTCAATCTTATACCCTATCCCCTATCCCTTATCAAGCGTGTCAAGATCATGTGTTTGGGAACATCCACCGGACCCGGCGATTAGGGTTGACAGAATGATAAAAAAGATGATGTATTGGTTTTCATTATCCGGCATTGGCGATAAAGGAATCCGCAACGTAAGAGCCAAATAATACAGAAGGCGCCAAACTCGGCGTACTAAAGGACATTTCATGAAATTAAGAATCATCTATCCAAAATGGTCCAAACTGGAAAGGCAGACCGAGTTTCACCTGCCGCCTCACGGTCCCATCGTTTTCGCAGCGGCATTGCCGGACGACGTGGAAGCGGAATTCATTGACGAGAATCTGGAACCGATTCATTTTGATGATCCGGTCGATCTGGTTGCCATCTCGATGATGCTGTCCATCCAGGCCAAACGGGGCTGGGAAATTGCGGACATTTACAGACGAAAGGGAGTCAAGGTCATCTTTGGCGGCATCGCCACCATGCTGCACGCCCAGGAGACGATGGATCATGCGGATTCCGTTTTTATCGGTGAAGCCGAAGGAAAGATGGAGAAAGTGTTATTGGACTTTAAAAAAGGGCGCCTGCAAAAAATATATGATTATCTCGGAGACAGGCCACCCATCGAAATGGTGGGCACGGCACGCAGGGATCTCCTGAAAAAAGAGCTGTATAATTACCGGGGAATCCAGATGGTTGATCTGGTACATGCCTCGCGGGGATGCCGCTTTCACTGTTATCCCTGCGCAGTGGCCTATCTGGGTGGAAAGGAATTCAGGCCCCGTCCCATTGATAAAGTCATTGAGGAAATGGCAAGCATTGACAACAACCGGCTCTTTCTCGTGGACAATTCCCTAGCGCAGGATACCCGGTGGGAGATGGATCTGTTCAAAGAGATGATTCCCATGAAGAAAAAATGGTGCAGCCACCCGATCGAGGATAACCCGCAGGTGCTGGATCTGGCGGCCCGGGCCGGGGCCTGGTATGTGTATCAGGCGGTTTTCGACACATCGGATTATATCCGCGACCGGATCAAAAGATACCACGACTATGGCATCGGTGTTGAGGGCACGGTTTTACTGGGACTGGATGATCATACCGAAGACAGCATCAAGCGCCTGATCGACTTTCTGCTGGATATTGAGCTGGATATCGCCGAGTTCACCGTACTGACTCCCTTTCCCCACACCAAGGCCTACGAGGAGCTGAAACAGCAGAACCGAATTTTCTCCAGTGACTGGAATGATTATTCCGCCGACAAAGTGGTATACCAGCCCAAGAACATGTCCGCCGGAAAGCTGCAGGAACTGTTTTATTATGCCTGGGACACCTTTTACAAGGATGAGCCGCAGGAAATCAAGATGTCCAGGCTCATGCAGAAGGTCGTCGTCAAGGAGATGGCGGACAATACCTACCGGCCGCGAAACAGGGCGCTTGCCTCGCGGGCGTTTGGAAGAGATTTGGCTACGGGCTGAATTCTTCAAGATCCCTGAACGCATTCACGCCTGCCTGGCGTTTCATTGCCCGCTCGTAGCGGCCCTGCCAGCCGTATTTCTTCAGGGTTCTGCCAAGGAAAAACTGCATCATGGGCCGGAATGCGAACAGCCAGATGGATGTCCACAAACGGCCCTGGCTCCGGATGCGCTCGGATGGCTCCCACCAGCCCATCACTTTCTGCCGGTGATACCAGACCAGATATTGCAACTGATCGGCGCTGAGGCGCCTGGTTTTTACATTGGCCCATATCCCGTTATACCACTTATAATCATTGGAGTTGGTCACCAGGCCCTGATCCAGCAGTTCTTGACGCATGACGGTTTTGGGATAGGGGGTGAGAATCTGGCAATAGGCGGTATCCGATCCGATGGATTTCAGGAACTGATAATTTTCAATGATGGCAGTTTCATCGTCGTCCGGAAAACCGAAAATAAGCCCCACCACCACCATGATGCCATATTTATGGCACAGTTCCATGGCTTTACGGGACGCATCGACGATATTGCCTTTGTGGGCCATGGCCAGATTCTTTTTGGACACGTTTTCGATTCCCAGGAAAATGGATTTGATGCCGGCCATGGCCATTTTGCGAACCATCTCCTCGTTTCTGGACATGGTGATGCAATCGGCCTGAACGATCAGGTTCAGCTTTCTGTATTGACGCGCAATGATTGCATCACAGAGATGAATCACCCGCCCGGTATCCAGCACCAGATTGTCGTCTGCAACAAAAATCCAGCGGGTCCTTCGATTGTAATATATATCATCGATATCCGCCAGAACCCGTTCGATGGGAAAGGTCCGGAAGGATCGCCCGTACATGTGCTGCATGCTGCAGAATGAGCAGTTGCGCGTGCAACCCCGGGAGGTTTCCAGAACTTCGGCTTTGGAATTCATGATATGGTATCCCCGGGTCAGCCGCCTTTTATCCCGGATGGGCCGTTTCAGTTTGGACAAATCCAGCAGCTCTCCTCTGGGATTATGCACAAAAACCTTTGCCGGGGTGGCCAGGGCAGACGTCTTGTAAGAAAGTGACGGGATGTCTTCAAACCGGTCTCTGCCTGCCAGGGCATTGACCAGTCTGCGGCACGCTTCCTCACCTTCACCCCGGACCATAAAATCGATCAGATCCGCCTCACCGGATGCAGCGATCTCTTCATGCATCAAGGTGGCATGGTATCCGCCGATGACAATTTTTACATCGGGAAGAAGCTGTTTGATCAGCCGGATCAATTTAATGCAGGTTTCATACTGCCAGGCCATGGCGGACAGTCCGACCAGTTCCGGGCGGATTTTCAACAGGGTTCGGGTCAAATATTTTTTAAGCTGCCTGCGTTTACGGATCAGATCGATGATATAAACGTTGTGTCCGTCATCAATATTGGCGCCGATGCTGGCGATACCGCAATTGGGCATGTGAAAGGCGGCTTCATGCATGATTACCGGAGCCACATCCGGCATGGACATCAAAACTATTTTCATAAATCCTCTTGATTCAGGTGTTTAGACTGCTCCGTTTCCAGCAACGACCTTACCTCCGTCATCAACCCGGAAATGGAAAGGCGTTTGCGCTGATAATCCGGCTCGATATCGGCAATCGCTTCAACTGAAATCGTACCTTCAAAACAGGTATTGAACAAAAATTTGCCGGGCTGGAACAGTTTGTCGGTGTTTTGAACAAAAAGCACCTTGATGGGCCGTTGGCTCAGCCTGGCGATTTTAAACGCTCCTTTGTTGAGCGGCCCGATGGCGCCACCGCGGCTCCGGGTTCCTTCGGGAAATATGAAAAGATTCCCGCCGCCCTCAAAAAAACGATCCATTTCTTCAATCCGCCGGATGATCAAATCCGACAAATCGCCTTCGGATGTGGAGGGGATATATCCGGACAATTCTATCACCTGCCTGAAAATGGGGATCTTGAAAAAACGGCTTTTGACGATGGTTCGGTGCTGTGCAAACAGCGAAATCATCAGAATCGAATCCAGATAGGAGATGTGGTTGCAGACGATCACGGAAGAGCGGGTCGACAGCACATTATCGGGGATATGCCACCGGGTGGCGGGAACAAGGATTCGAAGCAGTTTAAAAAAGCCTTTGTAGAACCGATGATTCAGGCGCTGGAACGTTTGCTCCCTGTTTCCGGAAAAAAGAAAGGCCGCCAGATAAAACGGGGAAAAGAATAAAACGAAACCCGCCGTAAAATAAGCCCAGAGAATCAATGTGATGACCCGGTCGAACACTGGTTTCAGAAACCGGCAACGGAGGGTGGTTTCTGATTCATTCATGCAGCCCGAACCTTTATGAAAATCCATCTCAAAAATCCGGTCGTTTAAACATCAGACAGGTATTCACGCCCCCGAAGGCAAAATTCTGAATGGAAGCAATACGAAAATCCGTTTCAATAAGCTTTGTCGCATGGGTAATCATGCTGCATCTTTCATCGATCGTATCCAGATTCAATGTCGGCGCAATAAACCCCGCTTCCATCATGTAAAGCGTCAAAATCGTCTCAATGGCGCCGCAGGACCCCATGGTATGGCCCATATAACTTTTTAATCCGGTAACCACGGGTGATTTCCCGTAAACGCGTTCAATCGCCCGGGCTTCAATCACATCGCCCATTTTTGTGGCTGTGGCATGGGCGCTGACAAAATCCACCGCGTCGGGACTGATGCCGGCATCTTTCAGCGCCAGGCGAAGGGTTTCGGCTATGCCCTCTATGCTTGGAAAAATCAGATCGCCCCCATTGTTATTGCAGGAGAAACCGATGACCTCTGCCAGGATGGTCGCCCCCCGCTTCCGGGCGAATTCATAGTCTTCCAGCAACAAGGCGCCGGCGCCTTCTGCCACAACCAGGCCGTCCCTTCGCGCATCAAAGGGGCGCGGCGTCAGATGGGGTGTTTCATTAAAGTCCGTTGAGCAAGCCAGCAGGTTATCAAATACCGCAACGGTCGTTGTGTCATATTCATCGGCGCCGCCGCAGATCATGGCATCCTGGATGCCGTGCTTGATCATTTCATATCCGAAACCAATGGACTGGCTGCTGGTGGTACAGGCTGTGGAAGAAGACAGCACCCTTCCGGTAATTCCGAACATCTTGGTGATATTCACCGCCGTGGTGTGGACCATTGATTTTAAATAATCCACAGCCCCGATAGAAGCATAATCCGATTTCGAATTACCGAAGAACGTTTTGTATATTTGCCGCTGCACGGTCGGGCTTCCGTGAGTGGAGCCGAACGCCACTCCCATTCGGCCGGATGTGATAAATTCCTGATTCAGCCCGGACGCTTCCAGAACCTCCTTTGCTACCTGGCAGGCATAGTAGGAAACCGGCCCCATGGTCTTGCGGTCCTGGCGCTTGAACTCATACGCGATCGGATAATCCACGGTGCCGAAGACGCCGGTTTGAATAAAACCGGAAAGCAGGTCATCGGTTCTCAGCTTGATAACCCCGGAAATGCCTTCCACCAGGTGCCTGACAATGTCTTCTTTCGTGTGGCCAATCGGTGTGATTGCCGAACACGCCGTGACAACGACCCTTCGCGCCATGTTGATCCTCTTCCGATGGGTTAATCTTCAGGGTTCATGATTTGCCGGACCGAACCGCCGCCAGAGATTCAATATAATCCAGAATCTGATTGATGGTTCGGATATCCATGGCCATTTTTTTTTCATCACGGGTCAATTGCGTCCCGAGCAGGACTTCGATTTCCCTTAACAGCTCGATGGCATCAATGCTGTCAAACTCGTACGCCTCCCGCAAGTTCTCATCAAGATCCGGATTTGTTATCTCAAACTGTTCCTTGAAAACCCTCAAGACTTCAGATTGTATTTCATCACGTGTCATATCATTGTTCCCATAGCGAGTGAAAATGCAAATGGGTTTATTACACAATAACAATCTAAATTCAAAGCAAAGATTGATGGCTTCGTAAAAAGCCCAATTCTGACTTATTGTGAAGCCATCAATCTTATGGTTCGAATCCGCTTTTATTTCGGATCCGGACCCGGAAGCGGCTTGAAATGATACCACTGAAAGGGATTGCGGCGCACGGTTTCCTCCAGGATATCCGCGTATCTTTGAGCTGCCTGCCGGATGGCAGCGGTTCGATCTCCACGGGAAGAGGCCTTCACAAAAACGGGCTCGGACAGGGAAAAATGATAGGTTTTTCTTCCGGTGCGGAAGGCGAAAAATATAAATACCGGCGCGCCGGATAACAGTGCAAACAGATACGGCGCCTCTGGAAAAAGCGCGTCATGGCCTAAAAATTTTACCGGTACGCTTCGCTGATCCCTTTTCCATACCAGATCCCCGGTTAATGAAACCAGTCCGCCGGAATTGATAAAATGAATTCCTTCCACAAAATCAAAGGGCGAACCGCCCTGCTGATCCACCGCGATGACCCGGACGCCATTCCGGGAAAGGCTTTTCTTTTGAATGCCCTCGATCTGTTCCTTATGTTTTACCCCCATATACAGAAGCAGCTTCATTTCCGGAAGGTTCCGCTTTAACAGGTGCGCCGCCACTTCCCAGTTTCCCATATGCGACATCAAAAGGATTGCGCCGTTTTTTTCTTGCAGGGTTTGCTCCAGGCGCTCCAGCCCTTCGGACGTATAGTGAATATCGTCATATTCCTGCAACATGAATCTATCGAAGAACACATCGGTAAAATTATGAAATTGACGCCAGGCGCACCCCAGATGGGTAAACCAGTTTCTGTCCGGAAAAAGCGACCGGTAAAACCGGATGCTGGTATCCACCCGCCGGGGAAAGAGCAAGAAAAAACCCGTGGAAACGATCCATGCAAACACGACAAAAACCCATGTCCCCATTATTTTTGACAGATAGACAATCGCTCGATATAAATAAGTTCTCATTGCGGCGGCAAGACAAAAACGGATAGAATTTTTACTTCACCCGGTTTCGGGTGGTTGCGGGTATCATCATTCTCTGGAAGATAAGCCTTGAAAACGTATGGGTATTTCTCACAAAATCGATAAAAGGCCGGAAATGCGATATGCGTTCTCTTCCCGGAGCATAATTGACGCGGATCGGCGCTTCGATGACGGGCATTTTTCTCCACCGGGCCTTAACCAGAATCTCGACTTCAAACTGGTATCGTTTTGCAGTGATATTCAAGCCCATGGCCTCAGGCAAAGGGTATATTCTGAACCCGCTTTGAGAGTCGGTTATGCGGGGGCCCCCGGACAAGAACACCCAGAAATTAGAGAACCCGCGCCCGAACCGGCTTGTCCAGGGAACGTGGGTTCCGGCCATCCCCTCTCTTTTCCCGACCACGATCGGCCGCGTGTTTTCAGGTATCGCCCGTATCAGCTTCAGTGCATCCTGCGGGTCATGCTGACCGTCCGCATCGATGGTGATGGCCCAATCGGCAACCTGGGCTGCCTGGGCAAAACCGGTCAGAATCGCCGCGCCCTTTCCCCTGTTTTCCTCGTGCTGCATAAGACGGATGCCATCAAGATTTCTGATCCGATCCGCGGTTGAATCCGTGGAACCGTCATTGACGACAAATACCGGATAGTTCAGGCAAAGGGATTTTTTTATCACGTCTGCAACGGCGTGTTCATGGTTGTAGACCGGAATAATGATGGCAAATCTTGCCTTGTTTCCAGCGCCAGAATTCATGCTTTAAGCTTTCCCGGCAAAAACGCGATCGCCCAGGTTCCCGGCCCCATGTGCGCCCCGGATGTCAAAGACAGGGGCTGCAACAAAATCTCGGACAAGGAAGCGGATGCTTCAACCTTCTTTTTCACGGTATCGTTCACCCAGGCAAAATTGTTCGAATACTCCAGCATAATCCAGGGGGCTGGATCATTTGCAAGGGCGGCGTCAAGCTTTTCCATCGCAAATTTCAACTGTTCGTCCCGATCTTTTACCGCACCGACTTTTTTTGCGCCTTCGCCCGTCGGCGTGATAATCGGCTTTACATGAAACGCATCACCCAAAAACGCGCGGGATCTGGCGATTCGCCCCCCGGCCGCCAGATATTTGAGTTTATCGATAAATACATATTCCTCGCAGGCGTCAATGGCGCTTTTTGCAAACGCAATGACCGCATCCGGATCACCGGATCGGGCTGAATACCTTGCCGCTGCCATGGCAATCAGCCCCAGACGGCCGGAGGCCGCTTTTGTATCCATGATGGTCAGGCGATTGTCCGGGTCATGATGCTTCTTCCATGCCAGGGCAACATCATAATTCCCCGTAAAAGCCGAGCCCACGCAAAGATACAACACTTTCGGATATTGATTGACGACCCGCTGGTAACATTGATGCCTTTCGAAAACAGAGGCCTGCGCAGTGGATACTTTCACCCCCTCCTGCATGGACTGATACAGTTCCGCCGAAGAGAAAAAAGTTTCAGGCAGTGATTTTTCACCGGCGGCAATATAGCTGTCCAGAAGGGTGATCCCCAGATTTCGGCAATCCTCGCGAGTTATGGATCCGGCCGCATCCGTCATGATATGAATGGGCCCCTGTCCGTGGGGGCGCTTGAAATCTGCAATCTGAATGGAGAGGTTGTCATCGGTCCACTGCAGGACATCGCCCAGAGACGCCATCCGGCGCCTGGCATCCTGGATGCTGTTCGTGTGCATATGAACTTTCAGGTAATCCTGGTGGGGGATTGCCACCACGCTCTTCCCGCAGAGGGAAAGTCTGTCGATTTTTTCGTTGATATCGCCATCCACGTGAAGGACCGTATCGACACAAAAGTCATCATGAATTTCTTCCTGAAAAGAAGCGGTTACTTCCATTTGATTTTTAAATATCTTGGCAATGGGGCGAAACGGGTCGGTTTCGCCGACAAGGCTTTTAAAAAACCCTTCCAGAAAAATATACATTCCCAAGGCGCCGGAATCGACAACTCCGGCTTTCTTCAGCTTTGGAAGCAGCTCGGGCGTGGATAAAACGGCCATTTCAAGGCGATCGATCATCCTTGAGACATATTCCGGAGTGCCTTCAAACGGGTGTTCTTTCAAAAAGTCAGCCAGCGCATCGAAAACCGTCAGCAGGGTTCCCTGCACGGGATGATGAACCGCCTGCCAGGCCAGATCCCTTCCGTCTTTGGCCGCTTTCGGAAGCAGCAGGTACGAATCCGCCATCAGGAACCCGCTGAAAAAACGGGCCGCGATATTCCCTGAATTCCCGCGAGCGGACAGAAGCAGCCTGGTAATTGTCTTTTCCCGGTCTTTATCCGGATGTCGCAAGGGGGTGAGGCTGGTGATCAGATTGCGTCCCGTATCGCCGTCCGCAACCGGAAAAACGTTGATATCATCCAGTACATCCGACCAGGCTTTGAGGCGCTCAACGCCGACTGTAAACGCATTTTGAAAATCGGGTGTCACGGCTAAAATCCCAATGCCTTCCGGATTTCCTCCGGTATTTCGAACATGATTTCCTTTTCAGGATATTTCACGGCAACCTGCTCGCTCCTTCCTTTGGCGCAGATCTGATTGCTCTCAACCAGTCTGATCTGAAAATCCATAACAATCTTGTATTGCGCTTCAAGGACAGTTGCCGTGCATTTGAATTCATCCAGATACCGTAGGGATACGATATGCTTGGTCAGGGTCTTGGTAATGGGAAAAAGATATCGGGTGTTTTTAAAATAACCGAAGAGATCCACCCCTGCATCGGCAAAGAGCGCCGACCGGGTCATGTCAAAGTATTTAAGATAATTGCCATGCCACATGATCTGCATGGGGTCCAGATCATGAAAGGGTACAACATATTTTTTCTGGCAAATCCGATTGTTTTCGCTGTTCATGTTCGAAAATGACCTTGTATGCGTGATGAAAGTATTTATTGAAAATTCAATATTCCCGCCGTTAGACTTTTTGAAAAATCTCGGCAAACGGATTGTTGAACGGCGCCGGTTTTTCCCTTGAAGGCTTTCGGGATCCTTTTTTCAAATCGGGTTTCCGGTCCGGACCCGGGTGAGGCGGTTGGGGGGATAACGCCGGGTCCGGCGCGGATTTCATGGAAAGTGATATCCGCTTGCGGGCCAGATCCACATCAAGAACCGTTACCTGCACGTTCTGGTTGACCTTGACCACGTCCTGGGGGTTCTTGACAAACCGGTCGGACAGTTCGCTGACGTGAACCAGGCCATCCTGATGCACGCCGACATCAACAAATGCGCCAAAAGCAGTGACATTGGTGACGATTCCGGGCAGTTTCATGCCGATGCGAAGGTCTTCCATTTTTTCGATGCCGCTGGTAAAGCTCATTTCAAACGGCTCTCTGGGATCCCGGCCGGGCTTGGCCAGTTCATTTAAAATGTCTTTAAGGGTTGGCAGTCCCACGGATGCAGTGACATACCGGGGAATAACGATCCGGCTGCGAAGCTCGGCGGTTTTCATCAGATCCGTCACGGTGCAGCCCAGATCTTTAGCCATGGCATCCACGATCGGGTAGCTCTCCGGATGTACGGCGCTGGCATCCAGGGGATTGATGCCATCCCGGATTCTGAGAAACCCCGCGGCCTGTTCAAAGGCTTTGGGCCCCAGGCGCTTGACTTTTTTAAGCGCCTGGCGTGAGTCAAACGGGCCGTTTTCATTGCGATGCAAAACGATGTTCCGGGCAAGCTGCGGCCCCAGCCCGGATACATAGGTCAAGAGCTGGGCGCTGGCCTGATTGACATCCACACCCACGTGATTGACGCAGCCGATCACCACATCATCCAGCGCCTGTTTCAGGGCCGATTGATCCACATCATGCTGATACTGGCCGACTCCGATGGATTTGGGGTCAATTTTCACCAGCTCCGAGAGCGGATCCATCAGCCGCCGGGCAATGGATACCGCGCCGCGAACCGTCAAATCCAGATCGGGGAATTCTTCCCTGGCCACTTCCGAAGCCGAATAGATCGAAGCCCCGCTTTCATTCACCATGATCACGGAAATGCAGCCTGGAAGCCCGCTGGTCCTCAGAAACACTTCGGTCTCCCGGCCGGCCGTTCCATTACCGACGGCAATGGCTTCGATTTGAAAGCGGCTGCATAACTCCGTGACCTTTGCCGCAGCCTGACGGGCCTGCGACTCCGACAAATGCGGATAAATGGTGTCATGGTAAAGCAGTTTCCCCTGGCGGTCCAGGCACACCAGTTTGCAGCCGGTTCTAAAACCCGGATCCAGCCCCATGATCTGTTTGGCGCCCAGGGGCGGCGCCAGAAGCAGATGCTTCAGGTTGTCGGCAAAAATGCGGGTGGCATCTACATCGGCCCGCTCCTTGGTGAAAAGGCGGATCTCGGTTTCCATGGACCGGGAAAGAAGCCGTTTGTATCCGTCCTGAATGGCCAGACGCACCTGATCGGCATCATCGCCACCGCCTTTTACAAAAAGGGTTTCCAGAATCTCAATGGCGTCTGCTTCGGGCGGCAACACGGACAGATTCAAGATGTCTTCATTTTCTCCCCGGCGCATGGCCAGGATGCGATGAGACGGAACCTGGGCAACAGGTTCTTTCCAGTCGAAATAATCCTTGTATTTGACGCCTTCAGACTCTTTTCCAGATGCAACCTGGCTGACAAACATCCCTTTTTCAGCAAACAGTCGGCGAATGCGGGCCCTGGCCTCGAAATCTTCGGCGATTCGCTCGGCCAGAATGTCCCTGGCCCCGGAAAGCGCTTCTTCGGTATTGTTAACACCTTTGTCCGAGTCCACATACGACACGGCCGCCAGAAACGGATCCATTCCGTTCTGTTCCAGAAGCTGAAGTGCAAGGGGTTCCAGCCCTTTTTCCCTGGCCATGGTGGCCCGGGTCCGGCGTTTGGGGCGAAAGGGAAGGTAGATGTCCTCCAGCTCGGAAAGGGTTGATGCAGCCATGACCCGTTGACTCAGCGCATCGGTCAAATGGCCGTGCTGCTCCAGAGAGTTCAGAATAGCCGATCTTCGGGAATCCAGTTCCTGGAGCTGGCCGATGCGGTCCCGGATGGATGCGATCGCAACCTCATCCAGGCTTCCGGTGGCCTCCTTGCGGTATCTGGCGATAAAGGGAATACTGGCGTCTTCTTCCAGAAGCGATGCAACTGCCTGAACTTGCTGGGAGGTCAGATGCAGTTCATCAGTAATCAGTGAAATATGGGATAAATTCATGAAGCCTCTTCAAATCAATTTATGCAACCACCCGGCAGCGCCGGGCAAGGTATTCCAGCGCCAGAATATAGCCGTCGCTGCCCAGCCCGGAAATCTGTCCGGTTGCAACGCCCGCAATCATCGAGTGGTGGCGGAAGGGCTCCCGCTTGTAAATATTGGAAAGATGAACCTCAACCACCGGAATGCTCAGAAGCAGCAGGGCGTCGCGGATCGCCACGCTGGTATGGGTATAGGCGCCGGGATTGATGATCAGGCCCTGATGGGAGTTCATGATTTCCTGAATTTTATCCACAATGGCCCCTTCGTGGTTGGATTGAAAGGCTTCAACGTGAACACCCAGGCGGGTTCCGGCTTCTTTCAAGGCGGTGTTAATATCATCAAGCGTCGCCTTTCCGTAGACTTCGGGCTCTCTTTTTCCCAGCATGTTCAAATTGGAGCCGTGAATCACCAGGATGGCGTGTTTTTCAGGCAGGGATTCCATCTTGATTACCTCATTTGCCGGCAGGATGCCGGCTGATCATCTGTTTGAAAGTGGAAATGGTTTTTAGGTAGTCCGGACTCTCGAAAATGGCGGAGCCTGCCACAAAGACATCAGCGCCGGCCTCGGAGATTTCCAGAATGGTGGTTTCATTCACCCCGCCGTCGATTTCAATCAAAGAGGACAGGTTCTTGCTCTGGATCCATCTTCGCAGGTCCCTTGTTTTCTGAAGGGCGCCTGGAATAAATTTCTGGCCGCCAAATCCCGGATTCACGCTCATGATGAGGACAAAATCCAGATCTTCCAGAATCCATTCCAGCGCAGATGCCGGGGTGGCTGGGTTCAACACGGCGCCGGGCCGGCAGCCGCATTCCCGGATCAGGTGAATCGTCCGGTGCAGGTGCGGACAGGTTTCAACCTGAACGGAAATCAGGGAGGCGCCGGCTTTGGCAAAATCCGGAATAAACCGGTCCGGATTTTCAATCATCAAATGGACATCCAAGGGAAGGCCGGTCACCTTCCGGACCGCTTTGACCACCATCGGACCCATCGTGATGTTGGGAACAAAATGACCGTCCATGACATCCACATGGATCCAGTCGGCGCCGGCCGCTTCGACCGCTTTGATTTCTTCTCCCAGCCGGGAAAAGTCGGCCGATAATATGGATGGGGCAATGTATTTCATTCTTCTCTCCTGTCTGATGAAAGTCTCAACTTTATTTGAAAAAGTGTTACGCATCAAATCAATATGTTATAAAAGGCCTTTCCCGCTTTGAAAAAGCGGGGCCAGGGATTTTCAGTAAATGTCAAACTTCAGTAGCCGTCCATCAAGTCCGCCATTTTTCAACGGCAGTTTCAGAGAGGGTTTCAGACCGATATGGGGTATCAGATCCCGATTCCCCGCATAGACATAAGCCTGGGAATTCAAGCATCTTTGCTTCAGAAAATCGCCGAAATTCTTGTACCACGCCTCAAGCTCGGCAGGATTGTCCAGACGGATGCCATAGGGCGGATTGCAGACAATGAGCCGGTTTTCAAGTCGCGAAATCTGCTGAAAATCTTTTACAACCACCGCAATGCGTTCTCCATGGGGAAGCTCCCGTAGGTTTGCACGGGTGGCGGCAACGGCCTTTTCAGAAATATCGCTGGCGGCGATCAGCCCGTTTGGCAGTTTGCGGATCTGCCGATCCGCCGTAGCTTTGACCTGTTTCCAGCTTTTTCTATCATAATCAGGAAGAAACTCAAACCCGAACCGTTTGCGAAGCATTCCGGCCGGAATGCGGCAATAGTGCATCAGGGCTTCCGTGACCAGCGTTCCGGAACCACACATGGGATCATACAGGGGGCGCTCGCCGTTCCATTCAGAAAAATGAATGATGGCCGCTGCCAGCGTTTCCTGGATCGGAGCCTTGACCGTTTGTTTCCGGTACCCCCTGCGGTGAAGCGATCCGCCGGATGTATCGATGCCGATCACGGCCTGGTTGTTTTCGATATGAAGATTGATCCAGATGTCAGGGTTGATTTTTTCAACCGTCGGCCGGCTTCCGGACAGGTTTCTGAAATAGTCTACAATGGCGTCTTTCAGGCGAAGCGCGGCAAACTCCGAATGATTGATGGCCGTGCTGTTCGAGACGCTGGCAAAAACGGCAAAAGTGTGGTCTGCAGAGAAGAAATCACGCCACTCGATGTCCGAACCTTTCCGGTAGAGATGATCGGCGTTCCGGCATGAAAAGATGCTAAGCGGCGCAATCACCCGCGTGATGAACCGGGTTTCATAATTGACGCGATACATCACATCACGGCTGGCATTAAAATATACACCCCGATATGCCGGCCTGATATTTTCCGCCCCCAGTTTCAACAGCTCTTCACATCCGATATTCAGAATGTCGTCAGCGATCTGTGCAAAATATTCTTGATTCAGTTGATAGTCATACATGGTTCAGATAATCATTTCGGGTTGAACGAACGGGGCCGTTAGGTCACAGGCGCATTGTAGACGGACCATCGATTCCATCCGGCGCAAAGGTAACCGTTAGATGTATTCTTGAGCTGATGGCCTTTTTTTATCCGATTATCATGCGGTTTTTTCGAAAAAACCGCAACCAAAAACATATCCTGAACCAAATAATCATTGACATGAGCGCTATTATTGATTAATTAATCAGCGTTTGTTTGATAGGGGTTTGATTTATGGGGCTGTAGCTCAGCTGGGAGAGCGCATGACTGGCAGTCATGAGGTCAGGGGTTCGATCCCCCTCAGCTCCACCAATGAAAACAAGAGGTTAAGGCGAAAGCTGAAAACCTCTTTTTTATTTTTACCCCGTTTTGTACAACCCCTGTACAACTTTTTCGTTCAACGGGAATTAATTATTCACGGCCAAAACAAGACAAAAACAAGCTGTATCTGCTGCCCGGTTCCCGGCATCTCTGATCTGTGACTTTTCCCTTTTCAAAAGGGAAAACCCAACCCCAGGACAAGAAACAAATCCCCTTTGTCCTGCCCGCTGTCAGTATCCGGTCGTTTTCCGGTGCATGGCATCTTTCATGGCCCGCTTTTCGTAAGCACCGCCTTGCGCCCCTGGCTGCACCCTATCTCAACCCGTTGAATGTGAGCATAGGAATAGCCCGGTATCGATGCTTTAAACATGGTTCATGATCCGGCATCAGGACCTGCCGCAGTATTCCGATCTTCCGGCCAACATTCCCTGGATCTGGCCCGACGCAAATTGTTCCGGAATAGTTGTTAGACCCGCTTGGAGGATTTCAGCCTGGCTATCTCCCTCGTCATTCCCGAAAGGATGAGTTGTCCGTTAAAAATGACATACCCGAATTGCACATTGAAGTGGTGGCGATTGCAAATGTCCAGGCGGAACAGGCGACAGTATGAAATGGGTTCGTTCGGTGAGATTGGAATTATGGCTTTTTAGCAAACCGCCGGATAACCCTGATTGCAAGTCGTTTGTCAGTTTCGCTGTCAAGTCCCCGGTAATATCTGAGAAGCGTTTTCTCATCGGGACTCGGGAACTGTACTGATTCACCAACTAGAGCGGAATCAGAACTTGAAAAGAACAATGTAATCGGTATATCCAGTGCTTTGGCAACTCGTTGTACGTTCTCAACATTCAACATACTGCTGCCGTTTTCATATCGTTGGATCTGTTGATATGAGACGCCAACCTTTTCTGATAACTGTTCCTGCGAAAGACCGAGTTCTTTCCTTCGACTCCTGATGATCACCCCAATTTCCCTGGTTGTCACGATGTCTGTTGTCATGGCGGCATAGTATCAAAGTCGCCATTCTCAAAAAACCGCATCATTTGATAGTTATTTAAATTGATAAATACATATTATATGTGTATCGTTAACTTCATCACTCATTGAAAACGTTATGAGCAAGAACCAGCCTTTTGGCACACTATGCCAATACCATACTTTCCATAGCCATGATCCTTGTTTCGGCAGAATCAGAAACAAATATTATTTTTTTTGATACCGTTGAAATTAATACTGAGTGATATCAAATTAATTCATATATACGTTGCACAAATCAACAGGCATCCGAAGGAAATAAAAAATGAAAAAAGTTCTATTTACTTTGAGTTTCTTTTGTATTTTGGCAGGTGTGTGTAACGCAGCCGTACTTTCCGTGAGTCCAACCCTACAGAATGTGTCAAAGGATGCTGGTACGACCACGTTCAACGTTTCCAATACTGGAACCGGAACTATGACTTGGACAGCGCAGTCAATATTCAACACTTGGATTTCGATCACTTCTGGAACCAGCGGAACCAATTCAGGAACGATCACATGCGCCTTTGGTGCCAATACAAGTACATTAGCTCGTACGGGTACAATCCGAGTGACTGCATCCGGTGCGACCGGCAGTCCGGTGGATTTAACGGTGACACAGGAGCCAACACCAACGCCTACACCGAGTCAACCAGTGCTTTCCGTGAGTCCAACCCTACAGAATGTGTCAAAGGATGCTGGTACGACCACGTTCAACGTTTCCAATACTGGAACCGGAACTATGACTTGGACAGTCGCTGTGACATCAGGTGGCAGTTGGCTTTCAATTATATCTGGAACCAGCGGAACCAATTCAGGAACGATCAATTGCAGTTATTCTGCCAACACCAGTACCTCAACTCGAACTGCTACCATCCGAATAACAGCATCCGGTGCGACCGGCAGCCCAAAGGATGTGACAGTGACACAATCGCCGTCTCCAACAACAGGGTGTACGGCAACTTTAGATGAAGATTTATCGCTCCATATACCAAATCTTTTCTATGTCAATCAAACATCGGGGAGCATGTTGCTTTGGGCGGATCTTGTTTATGAGTTCAATTCGATTTATCCGACGTTAATATTTTTTAAACTGACAAATGCTGGTATTATAAACAATCCTGCTTATCTGTGTACGACGACGAAATTATCTGCCGATTTGAATATCTATATCCCTGATGTTCTGCTTCCGGACGGAATCACTCATTTATGGGTTGATTTAGAATACGATACGGCTCTTTCCACCGAGGTAAAATTCTACTGGACTGTTTCAGATTATGGAGTAGTTTCCAATTGATAGCGTTACTGGACTGATATTCGGGGAACCGGTGCGTCCCCGAATATCAGAGCATATAATCAGACACCAGCCTCTAAGTTTTTAACCCTTATTGGCTGGTGTTTTTCTTTTGGTATTACCCACAAAACCATCATCCCTGCAATCCAGAGTCGAACAAACCAATTGCCTACCACCTTACCAACTTCGAACAGCCATTTTACGTCTGGACGCAATAAAGTAACCGCCAGGAAATGGAAACGGATTCTCATAGTATTGAGAATGATCAAAATAAATGATGGAAAAATAGCGTAAAATTTGCAAGATATGTGAGGGAAAATAAAGGAGCCCCCTCACGTACCTTGCAAATATC